>SMTZ1_10000913_pt1 | contig 28780 bp, 24 predicted proteins | sample DeeMarSWOR136_30_FD_25667 | JGI IMG/M metagenome (IMG submission 25667) | reverse complement strand
AGATTTTCTTAATGATGCAAATCTTACCACTTACGAGACAAATGCATATATAGCCCTTTTAAATTCTTCAAAATCTGATCCTCCCACTGCAAAAGAAATATCTTCCAAATCTAATGTGCCTGGGGGACGAATTTATGAGGTGTTAGAAGAATTGAAAGAGAAGGGTTTAATTGAAATAATTGAGTCTCGTCCTAAAAAATATCGCGCTATATCATTAAATAAGGCTCTAGATAATTTAATTTCATTTCATTCTGATGAGACTAAGAGAAAATTAGATTACTTATATGATAGAGCTAAAGTTTTAGAATCTGAATTGTATGATTCCGAGTCTCTTTTAAAAAAAGAGCCCTCTAAGATATTCTGGTCAACTGCATTTGGTACACAATCTATATTAGCCTTGTATGCGAAATGCATTAATGAAGCAAAAGATGAAATACTTCTAAATGAATTCATTAATAAAAGTACAGTAAAAATTTTACCGTTTGCTAAACTAATCTATGATCCACTGAAAGTAGCTGTTGATCGGGGAATTAAAGTAAAAGAATTATGGTGTTTTGAATATGATAAGCGCCCATTAACCAATGAACAACAAACTCAAAATATTAAGATGTTTAGAGAAATAAATAAAGTGCAAAGAGAACTTTATGGGCTTTCCCAAGATTTAATTGGATACAAAACAAAATACCTTTATCATAGAACTCCGACATATTATGATATTTTTGATAAAAAGCGAGTTATGTTTAAACTGCAAAATCCTTTAAAACCTCATCAAATTTTTGTTTGTATGAATGTGGTTGATCCAAGTTTAGCTGAAGAATTAAGAGCCAAATTTCTAAGTATTTGGCGATTTGAAGGAAAAATAGGTGAAGAAATATAAAATATGAAGCAATATTAAAAGAGTTAGCCCCCTGTGGTCTTAATTGTAAAAAATGCTTTGCTAATACGCAAGGAGATATTAAGAAATATAGTAAAAAATTAAAGCAATGTTTAGGAGCTTTTGATAAATTTGCTGAAAGATTTTCAAATTTCATTCCCGTTTTCAAGAAATATTTAAACTTTGAAGAGATACTCTCCTACTTTACTCGAAGTAATTGCCCTGGTTGTAGAGAAGGTAGTTGTATATATCCAGATTGTGGAGTTTTAACCTGTTATAAACAAAAGAACGTTGATTTCTGTTTTCAATGTCCAGAATTTCCATGTGAAAAAACACTCTTCGATTCAGATCTTAAAAAAAGATGGATATTAATGAATAACAGGATGAAAGAAATAGGTATTGAAGAATATTACCAAGAAACTAAAGATTCACCCCGATATAAATAAAAATAATAACTTTGAAATATTGAAAGAATCTTACAAATTAAAGTATTAAACTCTTTTATCCAATCTTAATTTTCTTATTTTATTATCGACATACCACCATATGACCCCACAGGGGATGCAAATTATCCAATTCAGTATAATTAATAAGATATTCACAAGAAACTCAGTGGATACAATACCAAAAATGTTAGCTATGGTTGGTAAATCAGCAGATCCTTGTGTATGGATAATATATGAAATTATGAAATAGATATCTTGAGTTAGATATATATGGAAGGTTGCTTTTCCTATTGCTGAGAATATTTTCGCTATTTTGGTCTTTGAGTTTTGTGGGATATATTTCATTGCTATTAAAAAGATAAAGGCTGAATAAATAAAAGTTATATAGTTATAATCTCCCCTAATAATATTTGCTCCATCAATAGCCAACCTAAAGCCATAAAAATCCCATGCAATCATATAAATTGTACTAAAAGGAAATAAAATCCAGATAAATAAATTCCTCTTACTAAATAAATTATGATCTTGAGAAAACCAAATACCCATCCCTAATGCTGAAATATATAACAGAATAATATAACGAAAATAAACTTCTCGCAAAAAGTCATTAATACTATTTACTTCTCCAATTACGAAAAAGACAATCAAATGCATAAAGAATTCTATTATGAAACATGATATTAGAGACAATTTTGGCCATTTGGTAAATGCTTTATATAGTAGTGGCATCAGAAATATCGATTGAAAGACAATAGGAATAAACCAATTCCCAGGCCCTTCAAGCAATGATTTTTGAAACACTATATATTCTAAAAACCAATTTTCTTTAAATGTATCAGGAAATGTGGTACCATAGAGAATGAAACCAAATATTATACCGACAAAATATAAAACTATATAGGGATAAACATAACGCCAAAATTTCTTTTTGAAATAATTCCAAGAATATAACTCCTTCAAAGATTTTTCACCTTCTTTCACAAAAGATTTTCCCATATTAAAACCCATAATTATTAAAAATATAGGGATTGCAATTCGTTCCCATAATTGTAATCCTAATCCCGGTGTGGCAGAATAAGCAAGTGAATGATCGATAATTACTAATAGAATCATTAGAGCCTTCAGAAAATCTACTTGAAAGAAATAATTGCTTTTTTCTTCAAGAATATTGAAATCTTGGGGATCTTTGTCGTTTTCATTCATCTTTTTACCATTTTTCTAAGAAATTAATTACTCTTTTATAGTCAGTATCTTCTTTTAAAGAGCACTATACTTTTAAGTAAATTTCAACTTATTTCAGTTAATCACTGTTTTTTGGAAAAAAAGGAATAATGAAATTATAAGCAAATTTTTGTTTAAAGTCTTATTTATGCTTATTATATTTTATAAAGATATGAGTTGTGTTATACAATAATGGATAAACGTATAGTTTTAATAGGTGCGGGAAGTGCATCATTTGGACCAGCTACTTTAATGGATCTTAACTTAAGCTCCATCATGACGAATTCTACCATTGTTCTTCACGATATAGATAAAGAAAAATTAGAAATGGTTTATGAAGTACTATTTGAGGATAATAAAAGACTTGGAAGTAAATTTAACATCGAACAAACAACTGACAGAAAAAAAGCCTTGAAGGATGCAGATTTTATAATAAATTCAATCGAACACGGAGATAGATTTGAACTGAGGTGGCAAGATAATACTATTCCACGAAAGCATGGTTCTACCGAAATGATGGCAGAAAATGGGGGCCCTGGCGGATTTTTTCATAGCGCACGACAGATTCCTCAGATCGTTAAAATAGCGAAAGATGTTGAGAAGATATGCCCTGATGCCTTTTTTATAAATTATTCGAATCCTATGTCAAGAATATGTTTAGCAGTTAAAAGAACAGTTCCTAATTTAAAAATACTGGGACTTTGTCATCAGATAGAATTACTAACAAATCATCATTTATCGAAGATGTTAGAAAGAAATTTAAAGGATATTAGAATAACCATAGGAGGTTTAAATCACTTTGCTTTCATTTTGGGTTTGAATGATTCAAAAACTGGAAAAGATCTCATGCCAGAATTTAACTCTAAATGCACACAGTATTTTAATGATAAATGGGATAGGTTTCATTATGCTGATTTGACTTTTGAAGTGTATAAAAGATTTGGTTATTTTCCTTATGTAGGAGATAATCATATCTGTGAATATTTACAATTTGGCTCTCATTATACTAAAATTCAAGATATTATCGATTGGATAACTCGGATGGATCAAGCAAATAAAGGAATAAACGCAAGACTTAAGAAATATTATAAGAGATTAAAAAGAGGTTCTTATCCTAAAAAAGGTATGTTTACAAGAGAAGCTTCAGGAGAACGCGCAATTCCAATAATTGAAGCAATAATAAAAGATAGAAACTCTTATGAAATTGCAGTAAATATACCTAATGATGGAATTATAGATAATCTCCCTCAAGATTTAATAATTGAATGCTCTAGTGTTGTTAACAGAAAAGGGGTGCAAGGTGTTAAGTTAGGTAATATATCAAAAGATATTGCTGCTCTCCTCCGTATAGAAGCCTCAATACAGGATTTGTGTGTAGAAGCAATATTAAAGGAATCAAAAGATCTCGCAATAGCTTGTATAGCTACTGATGTGAATTGCGGTAGTTTTGAAATGGCAGAGACTATATTTAATGAAATGACTATGCTTCAAAAAGATTACCTCCCTAATTTTAGGTAGAAAAACAAATGTGACTATTTATAGCATTTTAAAAATCAATATCTTGACCAACTTCTTTTTCGAGTGATCGGTCATATACTAATTTTGCAACTGCTACATCTTGAGCACTTATTCCTACAGATTTAAAAATAGTAATATCTGAGTCTGATATTCGACCTTGTTTTTTACCTATTACAATGTCTCCTATTGAAATAATATTATCTTCTGTGATAATTCCCTCATTAATTGGGATTATATAATCGCCTGCTTCAGCTAAACAGGCGTCTTTCAACCCAGCAGTGAGTAATGAAGCTCTTTTAATTATTACAGAATCTAATTCTCTAGTAGTAGGAGTATGTGCTCCAATAGAGGAGATATGAGTACCTTCTGTGACTTTATCACCTGAAAATAAAGGAACGGCACTTGTCGTAGCAGCAACAATAATATCAGTGTTAGACAAGAGATCATCACCAAATTCAGCAATTTCAACTTCTATCCCTATTTCATCTTCAATTTCTTTTTTAAAGTCTTTAGAAACATTTTTATTTATATCAAATACTTTACATTTTTCTAGTTTTTGGCTTAAAGCCCAATAAACAGCGGTTACTTGTTTTCTTGCCTGTACACCTGCACTATATATTCCTAACGTTGTACAGTCCTTTCGTGCAAGATATTTTACAGAAATACCCGTAGCAGCTCCTGTTCGCATTGCTGTAATGAGGGTTCCATCCATAATTCCTACAATTTCTCCTGTATTTATATCTTGAATCATTATTTTAGCTAGAACCGTCGGCAAGTTATACTTTTGTGGATTTTCTTTGTAAACTGAAACAATCTTGGTTGCAAGAGCATTCATTTCTCCCCCTATTATACCAGGCATTATTAATGTTAATCCAGGAGCGGGATCTGCAATAGAAATTCGTTGAGGGACAATTGCTTTCCCTAATGCTAGTTGTCTATATGCTTCTTCAACATAATTAAGCGTATCAGGCATAGTTAATAATTTATTAACATTTTCTTTAGTGAGAACTCGTACCATCTTTTGAATTCAACTCTTTTTAACTAAAAAGGGTTACTAATTATAAATAGATTGCTAAATATAATTTTCAGTCTTCCTTTTTAATCTTCACTTGTTTGAAATTTATTATGAATACGGCAACTAGAACAATAATTCCTCCAAAAATATTCCAGAAGGTGATGGGATCATTACGTTGAAAGAGAAGAGAAAAGAGAAGGGTTAAAAATGGTTGTATATATAAGAATGAGGCAACATTGGAAGATTCGAACTTTTTAAATGAAAAATTCCATATATAATACCCAATAATGAAAGGTCCTAAGGCCAGAAATATTGCAGAACCTAGAACTATGGGATTTAAGATATTTGATGTAAAAATTGTGAATTCATTCCTAAATATAACTAAAAGAAATAGTTCTAAACATCCAAAATAAGAAATATAACTTAAATTTATAATATCATTATCATTCTTTCCTTCTTTCATATTCAACTCTTTTAATTTTTTAATTATGATGGTATAAGAAGACCAAAAAATTGGTGACAAAAGGGCAAATAAATAACCCAAAAGATTAGGATTTTGAGCAATAAGGATCTCTATATTTCCACCAGTAATTAACAAATATGATCCAAAGGAAGCGATAACAAAACCAATTATTTTATTTCTGGTAATTTTTTCTTTAAAAAATATTATTGAAATAAAAGTAATAAAAATAGGGGAGAGCAAACAATCAGTAAAAGAAGGAATAGAAGGTCCAATATAACTGACAGCAGTGTAAATAATAAAAAGGTATCCTGCGACTCCTGTAGTACTTGCTAGAATGATAAAGCTCCAATACCGTTTGATTGAGGCTTTTTTAATTTTAACTTTAGGTTGGTTATTTAATTGGGATTTTCGTCTAAAATTTAAATAAAAGGTAATTAAAGCTAATGAAATTGAGGATATTATTAATCTATACAATGCTATAGATAAAGGGGTAACAAATTCAATTGCAATATCCACCACTACAAAAGAAAAACCCCAAAAGAATATCATTATGAATAATAGGAAATAATATAAAAACACAATAGTTCATTCAAATTCATGAAGCATATTAAGCTTTTACTTTATTTAATAAATTATCTTTACTATGTTAGAACTACTAAGTTCAATTTATAGGAAAAGTTCGTTTGAAGTTTATCAAATTAATCTATATATAAATTTATATCACTTTAAAAGGTATATAATCAAGTTTTAAAATTAGTTGAAATACCATGGATTATAAAAAAACCGACTTTAAATCGACATATTTTGACCTTTTTGAACTAACAGAGGGGATTTATGCCGCGATGGCAAAAAAGGATTCTGGGACAAGTGTAAGTACTGGATTTTTTGATTTAGGTAATTATTTAATTATTTTTGATACCAATATATATCCAGGTGCCGCTCGTGATTTGTATAAGGCTGCAAAGCAATTATATGATAAAGATCCTATTTTTATTATTAATAGCCACCACCACTCTGATCATTATATGGGTAATTGCCTTTTTCCGGATACTATCCCTATAATTAGTACTCCAATTACATTAAAGGCAATAAAAGAGGAAGCAACCAATCAGCTAAAACATTATCAAGAAACTGCTGAGGTAGAAATTAAAAAGCGTAAGGAAATGTTACAAGAAGAAAATCCTGAATGGACTAAGCGAGAAATTAACAATGATCTTGAGTTTTATAAATATATAGTAGACCCTACTTTTAAAATAAGGTATCCCAATTTCTTGATCAATGATGAACTAATAATAAAAGGAGGCAAAAAGACTGTTCATTTGATTCCTTTTGGTGTAGGGCATACTAATTCTGATATTGTTGCTTATTTTCCAAATGAAAAGATTTGTTTTATGGGAGATTTACTATTTGCTAATTTAGAAGATGATTGGGCACCTGATAAAAAAGGGACATTTAACGCTGTTAACCCACCAAAATTATATGATATTTTGAAATCGTTGATGGAAAAAGATATCGAAATATATATTCCTGGACATGGTGAGTTAAATAATACAAAAGAAGCTTTACAGATGAATATGGACTTTATTAAAAAATATTATTTATAGATTTTTTATTTTGTATTTTTTTCTCCTTTTTCAATCAGTCTGTTAACTATTAATAAACTATTGTGGCATAAATCCATTTTTTAAAATTATCTTGGTTGCGAGTTTAGCGACATTTCCTACAAGAGTTGAACAATGTTCTATCATTCCTGATTTAAATGCTTCTTTCAGTTCATCAGCATTCCAGAGATTATATGTTCTTCCAACCAACTTCTCTTGAACATCATAGCATCTACAAGAGCCATATTTTTTTACATATTTATCATGTAATTGTTTAACTAATCCATAAGATTTCATCGGTTTATACATATCCTTAAAGTCTCTACGTTCTCTTCCAAACAAATACCCGATTACCATAGAAGCTCCTACTAGCGCACCACAAGAACCATCTCCTGTTAAACCTAGACCATCCGCTAATCCACTTGCTGCTTTGAAAACATCCTCATTCCATATTCCTAACGAATCAAAAATGGCAGCAATAGCGGTTTGAGCACATCCAGTGCATTCTTTTTCATATTTTTTTCCTAGTTCGAAAGCCTTATTGAGAATTTGTTCTTTTGTCTCATTCATAATTCTTTAAGAATTTGATATTTAATAAAAAAATTTCAGTTTTTTCGTTAGAATAAAAATTAAATTGCTTTAACTATTCTCTCGATCAATATAATTGACCTACTTATCTAAGATTTGAAATTATTACCTTATAGAGTTTTTGAATCAAAGTTTGATAAATTGTTAAAGAGAATACCTACTCTTGGTAAACTATTTTCTAGCCTTTTTGGTCTTTCTGAATTCTATATGCTTGAATTTTTTCGTAAAATTGATGCCCGATTTAATATTTATACAATGGGGATTGTAAATAGATTTATTTTAAGAGGTCGCTGGGGGGGAAAAGTTGTACCTTTGAATAAGAACATTAGTATTGATTCAAAATTTATACCAACCCAAGAAATTTTAGAAATTTTAAGCCGTTCAAAAGTACGAGGAATTGGTTGTTGTTATTGTAGAACTACTCAGCGTAAATATAAGGCACCTAATTGTGATCATCCAATCAATACATGTATTCATTTTGGATTTGGTAAATCTCTATACGAAATCCCCTTTAAGTCATATAATCTTAAAAAAGTGTCTAAGAAAGAAATTGTAGATTTATTGGAGGAATGTGATAAAAGAGGACTCGTTCACCAGTTAATTTATTTTCCAAATCCTCAATTCTATTATATTGTATGTAATTGCTGCTCATGTTGTTGTGTTGTGTTAAAGAAATTCCTTGAATATGGTTCTCCACAGATGATCAAAAGTGATTTTATTGCTAAGACAGATATAAGTAAATGTAATGATTGTGGTAATTGTGTAGATTGGTGTTATTTTAAAGCTCGGGTTTTTACTAATAACAAATTACATTTTAATTCAATTAGATGTTTTGGTTGTGGAATTTGTATCTCTAAATGCCCAAATAATGCCATTACCCTAAAAAGAAAATAGATTTTTACAAAACTCTAAAATCATATCGCCTTTATGGCTTCAAACAGAGTTGAGAACTCTGATTCCTTCCTATAAAACACAGGAGGCTTCCCAATTGGAGCGTTAACTTTTATCCAACCTCTAGAAAATTCTTTTCCTGACCAAAGATGAATCCATTTATCATTTGGTAAATAAACATCCCAATGATCTTTTTTTGGTTTTATAACAGGAGCAATAAGTAAATCACGACCAAATAAGTATTGATTTTTTAGAGTATATAATTCTTGATCATCTTCATAATGTAGGAAACATCCTCTAAAGGGAGGTATTCCTTTGCTTTGATATTCTTCTGAGAGTCTTTTTAGATAAGGTTTTATTAGTACATGAATTTTAACCATTCTCGCTAAATGATCTAACGTTTCATCATCAGAATCAAACTGCCAATTAACATCAGGGCGATTTCCCTCATGTGTTCTCATCAACATCGAAAATACGGCTATTTCTGCCGATCTCATGAATAATTCTTTTGTTCTTTTAAATTTCCCGTAAGTTGTATAACATCCAATATCAAAATGATAATATCCAATCCCGCATAAACCCATATTTATAGCTCCAGGGATGACAGAAGGGAGTCCTACTCTCTCATCCCAATCTACTCGCTGATCTCCTGAAAAATGTATAACGGAATATTTTGAAGTATCTGTAAATCCAGAGCGTGTAAAAAATATTAATTTACCAAGTAATTTTTCTTCTTCCAAAACATCATAATTTACTTTTGTCCAAATAGTAGGAGAATAATTATGGAATTCTTCACCTGAAACCCCAGAATGAAATATAGCATCAGTTGGAACATATTCACCATAGTCAACCATCCATCCATTCAGCCCAATTCCAACCATATGCTTTTTTATCACAGATTTAAGCCATTCAATTGCTTGAGGATTAGAAAAATCAATTTGAGCTGCAGGAAAATCTGTCATCATAGTTAGGTAATCATTACCATCTTGATTTTTAATGCAATACCCATGTTTAGATGCTTCTTTATAGAGTTCTCCTTCAATTGCCAGCATTGTATTGATGTATCCTAAGAATTTGATTCCTCGTAAATTTAATTGTTTAATATATCCCGGGAGATTGGGATAAATTCGTTCATCAAATTTCCAATTCCAAAATAATTGCTTTCCAAAGGAGGTATAACGAATTCCCTGCCAATCCTGACACCATACTGCATTTACATTTATACCATGTGATAATGCTTTCTCTATCTTTTTATCGACAATTTCAGGTCCTCCTTGGATTCCTAACCAAATACCATCATATACCCATTCCGGAAGTATTGGTTGCAGTCCAAGAAAACTATTCAAATTTTTAACTACTTCAATTAGAGAATCGTACTTTCCAATATAGATTTCTTCTGGAACACTCCAAATATGTAATTCATGTTGATGTTCTTTTGTAAAATCAAATTCAGCATAATAATTGGTTTTAACATGGCAGAAATATTTATATGATGAAATAAAATTAGGTTGTGGATAATATGTGTGCTTCATTCTCGATGCTGGTGATGCATCCTCAACCCATAGAGGTATTTTGTGTCCCTTTAGATTTAACTCGGCGAATTGTTCACCACAACCAAAAATAGCTTCATCTTTATTTGCTAGTATTCTTATCCAAAAACGATTAATTAAAGCATTTTCGCATTTTAATGATATTAATAATATATCTTTTTTTAAAAAGAACTCTACAACAAAACTGTAATCATTATGGCTAAATTCAAGAATAACTTGATTATCAGTTTTAGATAATAAGTTATATTCTGAGAGAGGGAATCTTTTTTTGATGAATCCCTTTATCCTAAACATGGAATGATGTTGTTTATATTTAGCGGAACCTATCCCAATTTCAAAGCTTGGATTTTCTACTGTGTGTGAGAAAAATTTAAAATTCTTGAAATATATATTAAATCCATTTTCAATTTCTTCAAATCTAATCATTTTAGTACCTTCCACCCTTTAATTTTAGCAAAAATCTCTAAGGGCTTAATAAAATTACCATATACTACTGAAATATGATGTGCTATTCCATTTTCAACAATTTTATCAAATACTTTTCTAACATTGTCCTTAAATTGTACTTTAACATAAGTACCTTTCAATTCTTTAGTCATTGGGATTCCTTTTGCTTCCTTCAAAAATATTCGATATTCTCCAGGAGCATAATCAATTCTTAACAAGGATAAATCGCCTGATTTCATGACAAAGTCAGCAGTAACTCCTTTTCCCTCTGCAAAATATGTATCCAATGATCTAACGCATTTTTCATCCCATAAATTACAAGCAGCAACTCCACAATGCCATAATAATCCAAAATTCTCTGTAAAATTTAGCTGTGAAAAATCAGCTAAAAAGGGTGTTTGACCACCAATAGCTTTATGGGCTAGCATTGAAAGACTTCCTAGGATATCCCCCTCACAAGTAAGGATTTTTCCTTCTGATTGCAAAATTGACATCGCTGCACACGGAGAAATTCCGAATTCTGAAGCAAACTCTGGCCAACATCTGACTGCAATAGCATCTAAATCATTTTTTTGTAAAAAATCATCAAATTTAACAATTAGTGTAGCTACCTTCTCTAATTGTTCATTATTTACTCCTGAAGTATCAAAAATGGATTTGATCTGTTTTTTTCTTTCTTTAATATCATTTTCATTCACCTTAATGTTGAAAATCTCATTTAATTCGTAATGATTAATTAGTATTCCAGTTTCTTTAAATAAATCAAGTTCATCTACATCCAAATTAAAAAATCCTTTTGCTCGAAATCCAATTATGCCAATTTGAGATGATTTAAATGACTTTATAATGCGAATTGCATCTAACCAGTGTGAATCAATTTGATCTCCAATAACAACATGATAATTTTTTATACCTGCTTTATATAAATTGCTTGCATTTAGATTTATTCCACAAACTGAATTAAGACGAATTTTTCCTCTGTCATATGGGAGTTCATTTAATCCCCATAACAATATAGGTTTATCAATTGCTTTTCGTAATTCTAATATTAGATTACCTAACGCAAATGTTCCACTTATACAGATTAATCCATCAATTTCCTTTGATGCCAAGGTATAACCTGCTTTTTGAGCGTCTTTTATTTCGATAACTAAATTATTGATAAACTCCCATTCAATATGTTCTATTGAATTCAAATCTTTTTGAAGCCTTTTATAGATATTTGCAGCCTCTGTGTAATCAAAAGTCTTACGAGCAAGGCAAACTACTCCTACTTTAATAATTTGAGTCATTTTAAAAATTTGATTTGTATTATTTTAAACATATTTCAGTTATGATCTCAGAATAATCTAAATATATTAAAAATTTTAATATTTGATTGAAAAACAAAATTAAATTATATAATTCTAAAATTTAATCTAATTATGAGAATTATAGATGCTCACGCACATTTATTTGATACACCAGAATATTTATCGCATCTAATTCATGCTATGGATGAGTGTAGTATCGAAAAATGTTGCATAAGTGGGCTTGGAAAATTATTTAAGTGTGTAGATAACCAAGGCATTAAAGAAGCAATTAAAAAGTTCCCTAATCGTTTAATTGGAGCTGTTTTTATTAGACCAGGAGTAGATAGTTCCCAAGATATAAGAGATGCTTACCAAGATGGTTTTAAAATGATAAAAATAACTATTCCAACTAAACCATATGACGATCCAGCATTTTTTCCTCTGTGGGAAACTGCTCAAGAATTAAAGATGCCTATATTATTCCATACCGGGATTGTAACAATCCCAAAAAAAATTCATAAAGAGAGAATATCCTCTTGGTATATGCACCCTATGAGATTAGAACCAATCTCAAATGCGTTTCCAAAATTAAAATTGATAATTGCTCATTTTGGTGTTCATTGGAATGATGATGCTGCAGAATTACTAAGAATGAGACATAACGTGTATACTGATCTTTCTGGAGCACCTGAAGGTTGGAGAAAAAGAGTAGATAGTATTGGAATTAAAAAATGGTTATGGTGGCCAGGTGCATTTAAAAAAATTATATTTGGGACAGATGTTATATATAGTCTAATATCAAAAATATTGAAGGAAGATATTACTCGTTTAGATAAGTATAATATTGATTCAAAAACTCGGGAATTAATTTTTTCCGGTAATATTTTAAAATTATTAGAAGAGATGTGAATAAAATTAATAGGAAGGAAGAAGTAAGATCTCTTATGCGCTTATCTCCCTATGATGTCATCCAAAAAGCAGGAGATCGCCTTATTGTATGTGATACCTTAAGAGATCTATATCAGAAATTTGCTGAAGATATATTTAATAAAATTTTAAATAATAATAATCAAGAAAAGTTAACTCGATTAATATTACCAGTAGGTCCAATAGAACAATATCCAATATTGGTTAATTTAATTAAAACAAATAATGTTTCACTTGAAAATTGTTGGTTCTTTTTTATGGATGAATATTGTGATGACCAAGGATCTGCTCTAACAATAGAACATCCTTTAAGTTTTAAACGAATTGCCAAAATAAACTTATTTGAACCATTGCAAAATAAATATGGATTAAATTTAAAACAAATTTTTTTTCCGGATAAGTTAAATATTTCCAAATTAGATAACATTATTAAAAATATAGGAGGCATTGACATTTGTTATGGAGGTATTGGAATTCATGGACATTTGGCATTCAATGAGCCATGTCTTAATATAGCCAAATCAAATCCACGTAGAGTGGAATTAAATCCTTTTACAATCACTATCAATTCAATTAGAGCTCATGTTGGAGGGAATTTAGAGAATTTTCCTAAAAAAGCATTTACGCTAGGGATGATGCAAATTCTTGAATCCCATGAAATCCGATTATATTGTAGAAATGGCACACCTTATGATTGGGCGAATACAATTCTTCGAATTGCATTATTTGCACAACCAGAGGATGATTACCCTGTAACATATATAAGAAATCATCCTAATTATGTAATCGTAACCGATAAAGATACACTTCAAACACCAAAAATTTTATTATAGATCCTCAAATTACTTATTTTAATTTATAAAAAAAGCAAGATACTACTTGAGGCTATGAAAAATGAGTTCAGAAGGTATAAATAAAGATAAATCACATTATCTTTCATATGAACCTAGGATGCAACCTGCTCCACCAAACACATTAAATGCTAGAAGGACGGTTTTAATATCTTTATCCTTCTTCACTGTACTATTAGCTTGGTCATATTTTAATTTTAAAGTACCTCTAATACTCGATGAGGTTTTGGGGTCAAACCCACTAAAAGATTTGATAAAGGGCTCTATTATGGCAATTGATAATATTATTGCTGTGATTTTACAACCTTTTTTTGGAGATTTAAGTGATAGAACAAAAAGTAAAATGGGTCGTAGAATGCCCTTTATTATTGTTGGTACTACATCAGCAGCAATATTTTTTGTTATAATTCCTTGGATACGAATCTTGGCAGGTTTAGTTTTAATTATTTTCCTTTTTGATTTATGTATGTCAATTTATCGTTCAGCATCAATCGCTATATTACCCGATTATACATCTGAGGCCGTTTATTCAAAAGGAAGCTCGATTCAGCAATTTGTCGCAAATATGGGAGGATTATTTGCTTTTACGATTCCAATAATCTTAGGAGGACTTCAAAATAGTTTATCTGCGGCATGGTTTGATGCTTTAGGTTTTCTAATTATATCAATTATAATGTTAATGTTAGTCATAGTTCAGTTAATAAAAGTAAAGGAGACTCCTACTGGTGACAAATTTTTTCAGATTTCGTATAATAAATTGGAGATAGACCCCTCTACATTCAAAGCCCGAGAGATAGAAATATCTTCAGAAAAATCAAGTGAGGATAAACATAAGTTAAGATCATATGGTGAGTTTATTGAGATTCTGAGATCTCATAAGGATTTTGCATATTTCTTAGGCACTATAGTGTTTATGTATTTAGCATTTGCATCTGTAGAGGCTTTCTTCTCTAGTTTTGCGGTTGATTATTTTGATATATCTGAAAGTGCAGCTGGTACTCTATTTCTTTTTTATTCAGGTCCAATGATTCTATCTGCTATTTTTGTTGGTATGTTGGGCCAAAATAAAAGAATTGGTCGCAAGAATGCTGTAAAGATCTTTCTTGCATGGTTAATCATATCACTTGTAATTATGGCATTTTTTGTAGTTCCTACGACATATCATAACCATAACCCAGTATTAACTATTATAGTATTAGTTTTAATTGCTGTGCCGTGGATGGGATTTATAGTCAATAGTTTTTCTATACTTTGGACACTAGCACCTAAAGAAAAAACGGGAATTTACACGGGTATATATTATACGTTTAACCAAGCTGCATATGCTCTAGCTCCTGTGTTATTTGGGGGAATATTATCAATTTTCATCGATCTTGGGGATTATCGATATATTATCATGTTTCCATACATTTTAATATTAGTCATAATCGCTTATGTGTTTTTCTTTCGTGTAAAAGGTGGGAATATTAGCACTGAATAAAGAAAGGGAAAAAATATATAATTATAAACTTATTTTTTTTGTCTATTCCTTATTTTAATGCAGGAATTAGCAGTACAAAGTTAATTTAAAAAAATCTTCCTTATCCAGCTAAATAAAAGTTAATTTATTTTATCCTTAATTTCAATCTAAGATGGATAATTTAATTAAACATATTGAGGATCTAAAAAAGAGTTCCATAAAGGGAACTATTGAAGAAAAAATAAGAGAATTCAAAGAGTTAAAAGAAAATCCAATTGATGATATTTTTAAAGAATTATGCTTTTGTATTATGACTGCTAATTGTAGTGCTGAAAAATGTATCGAAATTCATCAAAAAATTGGATATGATTTTCTAACATTAAGTGAAGAACATTTAAAATGTAAGTTTAAAGAACTTGGATATAGATTTCCAAATTTAAGAGCAAATTATATAATAGAATCTCGTAAATTCAAGGATTTACTTGAGATAAAATTGAAGAATTATGATAATGAAAAAGAATTAAGAGATTGGATAGTAAAAAACATAAAAGGATTAGGTTATAAAGAATCTAGTCATTTTTTGCGAAATATAGGGTATGATAATTATGCCATTATCGACTTTCATATCATAGATATACTTATTAGGCATAAATTAATTGAAAAACCAAAAACAATTACAAAAGCATTATATTTGGAAATTGAATCCGTTCTTCAAAAATTGGCTAACGATCTAAATTTAACCCTCGCAGAACTTGATTTATATTTATGGTTTTTAGAAACTGGAAAAATATTGAAATAAAAAAGAAAGAGTAAGTAAAATTTTATTTTTACTTAAGGATTTGAATATCTAATTTCCCCTCTAGTAGGAGGTTTTACTAAAAATGCTAAAACTGCAGCCCCGATTGACATTATTCCCATTACGATAAATAATAACAAATAACTCCCGAATGCTGTAACGAGTAGATTAACCCCCACAGCGCCCACGAATCCCGCAATTCCATAAGCTGTAAAAACCATACCATAATTTGGTCCGAGATTCTTAGCCCCAAATAGATCTGCTGTGGCTGTAGGAAATAAACTAAAGTTTCCTCCGAAACAAAAATAAATTGCACATGTCATTACTAAGAAATAAACTTCATCGATATTAGTCGTAAAATAAATAAACATCAAGATTGCTTGAGTTGTAAACATCAGAAGCATTGCTTTTTTATAGGTTATAATATCAGCTAATTGCCCCCAAACTATTCTACCTAGTCCATTAAATAAAGCGGCTAAACTACCGATTAATACAAAATCAACTGTACCTATGGCATAAATAAATTCATCACTGGCATTCACTGTTTTTGCAAAAGAAGCATAAGATCCTATTACCATTAAACCTGACATTGCGCTTAAGACAAAAGTTGCCCAAAGCATCCAAAATTGAGGCAATTTGATTGTTTGATTACGTTCAAATTCAATTCCTGAAATTCCACTTTCTTGTGATGGAGGAGGAGGGATCCAACCTTCAGGTTTCCATCCCTCAGGGGGATTACTTAATGTCATTGCTCCTCCAATTATTAACACTATATATATAATTCCAAGAATAATAAACATAATTGGGATATTCTTAGAAACTGAAGCAACAAAGTTAGGATCTGTTGTTTCTAGATTATTTGGATTAGCAAGTGCTTTTATTACATAATTAAATATAAAAGAACCCGCACCAAAACCTGCCACAGCAATTCCATTAATAAATCCTTTTTTATCTGGAAACCACTTACTTGCAGAAGCTATTGGGCATACATATCCAAATCCAATTCCTGCTCCGAAAATAATCCCATAAGTGATTAATAATCCTATAAAAGTTGTCATAGCAGCGGATAATATAACTCCAAAACCGAGTAATATACCTCCTAGTATAGCTATTTTTTTGGGACCATATTTATTTTGTAATTGTCCTGCAAGAATCATAACAAGTGCAAATGATAGTAATCCTGCTCCAAAAATGTAAACAGTGACTTCTCGCGCTTCATCTAAATAAGGACTTACAAAAATTGTCAGAGTCCCCCAACTGTATATAGTACCGAGAGCGAGCTGTATCAATATAGCACCAATTACTACAATCCAACGATTTCTGACTTTTTGTATTTCTGACATTTTTTAAAAATCAGGTAAGTTTTGGTAGTGAAAGTGTTTTGAAGAATAAAAATATTTTTTTAATATTTTAAATATAGAAAGTACTACTTAATATCATTTAAGGAAAAATTAGGAATTACCTTATTTTCTGAAATTAAATAAATAATATTAAATTAGAAAAAGTTATACAAAATTTATTTGTGAATTAATTCATGAGATTTATTACTGGTTTAAAAAATTTGTCAAAAAAGACAATTTTAATGATTATTGTTCTGCTGTTCATTATTGCATGGTTCTTATTCATTTTAAGTCATTTATTTATCACAAGCAACGTATTTAGATTCGTTGTTGTATACTTTATAGGATTTCTAGCTGGATTCACTTTTGTACTCTTGGTTTTATCTCTGATTTTCGATATTGACAAGAGAAAAAAAGTTCTTGTGTTAATTGCGATAATTTTAACAGTACCATTGGTGTATCTTTTTAGCGTTATACAAATTCTTCACTTTTTGTTTCCATTTTGTTTATTTGCTAATCTTGTTTTAACAGCCTTTTTTGCGTTTAAATTTTGTATAGATACATCCACAACTTTAGATGATTGGCTATATAAAAAAAAATCATCTCGTAAATTTACTAGGATTCTAGAATTTATATTATTTCTACTTCTCAGTGTATTTTTAGTAATTTTTACAATAAGATTCTTTAAGAGCTCCAGTAACCCAGGCATTCAAAATTTAGCTAATGTTTTTCTTATTCTTGTCTTAATTGATATGATATTATTTGCGTTTGTCTTATTTCGATTTATATTTATTCAAAAATTTTCAGCATACATCTCTTTATTTTATCTTCTAGCTTTTATCTATATGCTCTATGTAGTTATTAGTTTATTGGCAGACGTTATATTCCTTAATTCGATAGGTTATAATTTCTTTTCATTTTTTATTGATCTGTTTCTTTTTCTCTATATTATCGGTTCTATATTTGAGAGAGTTGAATATATTAAAGATAAAATTAAGATACTAGGAGCCGATACAATTGCATTATTTGTTATATTAATGAAAACAGTTGTTCAAATCAATAGAATTCAAATGGATCTAGGTATTATTCCTGTGGTAGACATAATTGATCAATTACTATATGAACTTCAAGTTTTACTATTTTTCTTTGCCATCTTTACTCTATTAATTGGTTTATATACTATTTTTGCCCATAAGGAAGGAAAAAGTTCTAAAAAGTGATAATAGCATAATTTATCTAAATATACTTTTTTAGATAAAAACCCAGTAATAAGTTGATATTGAGAATACTATAGTGTTTAAAATTAGTAGTGCCAAAATTCCTGGTAAAATATTATCTGCTCTGATACTTAAGTATCCTAAAATTAAATTCATTTGAAAAATCAATATTACATATAGATTGAAGTCAGACATATTAATATAATCAAATGGCTCGAAAAGGTATAAAAGCACTAATGGAAATAATGAAGATATTATTGTATTTAAAAAGAGTGCCCAATATTTTCCTTTATTTTTTTGAAGTGTAGTTAAAAGAATTCCTCTAAAAAATAGTTCATTCCATACTATTTGAGAAGCAATTAAGATCCATTTATAAATATCATTCTCCATTCTATAGAGATATGTATACATTGTTGAATAATAAAATGATATTACCATTGAATTAAATATGAACAAAGCAAATACTCCTACAATGCCCCATAATAAAGATTTAAATAGTGAATTAGGGCGTCCAGCTTTAATGGAGTTTAGATATTTTTTAAGCGGCATTCTTCCAAAAGGTATACCGATAATCTTTGGAATAATAAAGAAGATCAAGACCATAAAGATCAAATTATAAATTAAAATAGTTAGTATAGAGTTTTCAAGAGAGTTTTGATATTGAAAAGGAGAAAGTAAATTTTGAGACCAAATGACTGTAAGAAAAAGTAAAAGAAAAGAAATAATTATTGAAATTTGTGGATAATGCGTAAAAATTGTAGGTTTTCCTTCATAATATCGTCTTGATTCGTAAGAGATTTTTTCTATATCCCATTTTCCGATGTATCTTCGTTTATATTGTGAAGACTTAGAGAATTTTTTGTATCTTTGTATTTCTGTAATAGGAAACATTTTGTTAAATAAAGTCAGTACGCTTGCGAATCCTATAAAAATTGCCAAAACATAAATCCAGAGGAAAAAAAGAAATATTTGAAAAATAAAAAAAATAAATACAAGTGATATTAACCAAAATGATATGATATACTGAACACAAACAATATAGCCCCATTTAACGAGTTTATTTTCTGGATTAATATCATTTATTACATATTTTTGTTTTCCATTAGTATCTAATTTTTTACGCCCAAAATGAAGAATTTTCATTTCAAAAGTTAAGATTAATATTATATATATAAGCGGTAAGGAAATTAATGAAGTAAGAAATAAAATTAGAAATTTTGAGTTTGTTATATATATTAAAGAGGGTAGAATAACCGCTAAAGTTTGAAGAACAAGCAATATTATCAATTTTGCTTTAGCTTGTGAACGCCTGTCTATAGGAAGTGAAGCTAGAATAGACTCTCCTGAGAGATCTATATCCATTATTCCATATACTAACATAGTAGTGATTATTGGCATAAAAATCATTAATCCAATCCAATTGAAAGCAATATCTCTTTCCAGGTACACAGGTCCACTTATGATATAAAAATTAAATGAAAATGAAAAAACACAAGAAAGAATAATTGGCATTATCATTGTCATAAAAATTTTCAGATCGTGTGTAGCTATAGAAAGATCCTTAAGTAAAAAAGCACCAACTTGCGAATGCTTTTTTATCTTTATTTCACTTTTAATTAGAGAATTTTTATTAAGATTTTTGTGCTCTAAAAATGTAATTCTATTCAGAATATGTTTTACTTTTAAGTAAGTCCATAAGGTTAAGAGGATTAGTAATCCTAAACCAAGAAATACCGTAATCCAATGCTCTAATGCTACTACAGATGGATCAACATTAAATGCAATAAGAAAACTTGGATTAAAGGGATATGGGATTAAACTCAAAATTAAAATGGTAATTGATGTATAGCGATAATATACTACCCACCTAAATAGTAATTCAAGAGAATTTAGTGCCCATTGAACAGTATATACAGAACCAAGAATAATAACCAAATAACTAATGATGGTTATCATTCTTATCATTGTATGTTTCCTTGAATGAGCCTGATGAGAGCCTAAGATTCGACTTAATTTCTCTCCAAATAATATAAGGAGATTAAATGATAATATGGTATTTAAGAATGAAATTCCAAGACATAGAAAAAAGATCCATATATTAAACTCTGTACCAATTAGCATTATAATGGGAAATCCCAGAAATGTTGTAATGAGAGGGATATCAAAACTTCTGAAGATCGTAAGATATGCTAATTTATGTAATTTATCCCTTGAAATAGGAAGTGTTTCAAACCAATCAAAAATATCACCAGACATTAAAGTACCAGATTCCAATAATCCCATAAGAATAAAATTGAAAAATTGTAAGACAAAATATAATCCAAAAAATAGGCTTCCTGTTAAAAGGATATTTTCAGCTGACAGAGGGATTTCTCGGAGATAATCAACTATTTCAAGATAGGCAAGGACTGGAAGTATAGGTAAAATCCCAAAAATTATAGAATATAATACCTTAACGATAATAATTTTTATTTTAATTAACTTTTCTTTACGTCTATATCTTTCAATGAATTTAGATTTAAAAAGTCCTTTAGATTGGATATATTCTTCCAATAACAGTTCTTTATAGGTATATTTAGCAAGAGCATATAAACTCAGATTATCTTTAGGCATTTAAAATCGAAAAGATTTCATATTACTATTTATTGAAAAGAATGAATTATATCTAGAATATATATAAAGTGCTGTTAAATTTAAATGGATTGTAAGTTTTTATCAGTTTTTCTAATATCAATATCATTAAAATGAGACAATTATGTATAAAATAAATTTAAATTCGAGTGTAAGAAATTTCATTAATTTTAAGATATCAACGAGTAATAGTAATTGGTTATTTTATTTTTAGTTTAATCATTAATTTAACGTTTATAATATATTCATCCAAAATTGTTGTAAAGAGAGATGAAAATAGTGTTAATATTAAAATATAATTGAGAACCAATTAAAATAATATTATAATACATAAAATACATTGACATTATCAAATAAATAGCCGTGTTTGTAATATTACTGATGATATTGGGAATCCGACTGCACTTAATATTAGCAGTAGTAAAATTCCCGGTAAAATACTATTTATTCTTATACTTAGATATCCCAGAATTATGTTCATTCCAACTAGGAGTATTAAATATAGTAAGAAGCCATGAAAGTTAAAATAAACATCAAATTCATCAAATAGTTGAAAGAGGAATAAAGCAAACAGCGAAAATAATGAAGATATTATAACATTTAAAAAGATTGCCAAATTATTTCTTCTATTTTTCTGAAGTGTAGATAAGAGAATACCTCTAAAGAATAATTCGTTCCATATTATTTGAGAAGCAATTACGATCCATTCAAAAATAACATAATAAAAGCCATAGGGCATATAATTCGTTGAATAATAAAATGATACTATTATAAAATTAAATATATATAAGGCAAATACTCCAACAATCCCCCATAATAAATATTTTATAGATGCCGCTTTAATGGTGGTCAGATATTCTTTGAGTGGCATTCTTCCAGAGGGGATGCCTAAAATATTTGGAATGATAAAACATATCAAAACTATAAAGAATAAATTATAAAGAAAAAACTTAAGTATATTTGTTATCTCAAAATAGGGTCGATATAGAAAAGGAAAAATTAAATGGCGAGACCAAATGACTGTGAGGAGAAATAAAAGAAAAGAAATCATAATTGAAATCCATGGATAATTTGTAAACATTGTGGGTTTTCCTTCAAAATGTCGTTTTGGTTCAGAGGGTATTTTTTTTATATCCCATTTTTCGAGATATCTTTGTTTATATTGTGAAATATCAGGTGATACTTTGTATCTTGGTTTCTTTGTGATAGGAAACATTCTGTTAAACAAAATTATTACACTTATAAATCCCATAAAAATTACCAAAACATAGACCCATAGAAATGATATAAAAATTTGAAGCATAAAAAAAATATATGCAAGAGATATTAACCAAAATGATATAATATACTGAACGCTGACAATATAGGCCCATTTTAAGAGCTTATTCTCTGGATTGAGTTCATTGATTATATATTTATACTTTCCATCAGTATAATTTTTTTTCTGTCCAAAATAAAGAATTTTTAATTCAAAAGTAAGGATTACCATAAGCCATATAAGTGGTAAAGATATTATAGAAGTACATAAAAGGATTAGAAATTTTGGATTTTTTATGTATATAAAACAGGGCGTAAGCACCGCAAATGTTTGAGGAATCAGTAATAAAATTATTTTTGCTTTAGCTTGTGAACGCCGATCAACAGGAAGTGAAGCTAGAATTGACTCACCTGAAATATCTATATCCACTATCCCATATACAAGCATGCTAATGATTATTGGCATGAAAATCATTAAACCAATCCAATTGAAAAAAATATCTCTTTCCAAGAATATAGGTCCACTTGTAATATTTAGATTAAACGAAAATGAAAAAATACAAGAAAGAATAATTGGCATTATTGTAGACATAAAAATTTTAAGATCATGGGTCGCTATGTAAAGATCCTTAAGTAGAAAGGCACCTATTTGCGAACGCTTTTTTATTTTTATTTCAGGTTCCTTTAAGGTAATTGTTTTAAGATTCTTATGTTCTGTAAAAGTAATTTTATTGAGAGTTTGAGTCACTTTTAAATATGTCCATAATGTTAATAAGATTAATAATCCTAAACCAAGAAATATATTAATCCAATGAAATAAAGTAGCTTCAAGAGGGTCAATCATAAAAGCAATTAGAAAACTAGGATTAAGAGGGTATGGTATTAAACTCAAAATTAGATTGGTGAGTGGTGCATATTTAAAATAGATCCCAAAACTAAATAAAATATCAAGAGAATTTAATGCCCATTGAACGGTGTATACAGAGCCTAGGATAAAAATTAAGTATCCAATAATAGTGACCATTCTTATTATAGTAGCCTTTTTTGAATTAGACTGGTGAGAGCTCAAGATTCGACTTAATTTTTCACCAAATAAGATAAGAAGATTAAATGATAATAGTGTATTTAAGATCGAAATTCCAAGACATACAAAAAAAATCCATAAATTACCCCCTGTATCGATTAGCATTATAAGCATTATAACAGGAAATCCCAGAATTATTACGATCAGAGGAATATCAAAAGTTCGGAAGATCGTAAGATACGCTAATTTATGTAATTTATCTCTTGAAATGGGAAGTGTTTCAAACCAATCAAAAATACTGCCAGACATTAATATCCCTGATTCTAATAATCCCATAAGAATAAAATTAAAAAATTGTAAGACGAAATACAATCCAAAAAATATACTTCCTGTTAGAAATATATTTTCAGCTGATAGAGGGATGTCTTCGAGATAGTCGACTATTTGCATATAGGTAAGGACAGGAAGTATAGGCAAAATCCCAAAAATTATTGAATATAGTACTTTAATGACAATAATTTTAATTTTAATTAATTTTTGCTTATGCTTATATCTTTCAATGAATCTAGATTTAAACAGTCCTTTAGATTGGATATATTCTTCCAATAAAAGTTCTTTATAAGTATATTTGGCAAGAGCAAATAAGCTCATATTATCTTGAAACATTTATGACCAATTAGATTTCATACTACTAGTTATTGAAAAGAAATTTATGAATTTAAATCTTGTTTCCTAAAAAATATAAAAAGAGATATATCCATTTAAATGCTTTGTAAGATTCCATAATAGTTTTCAATATTACTATCGTCGATAATGAAATGATAATGGAATAATGATATTTAGAATTATTTACAATTTTACATTTTATTTTTAACAAAACTTTAATTCTATTGTTATTCTTTATAATCAAGAAATTCGAATTTAAAGAGGGAAGAAAATTTCATTAGACTCAAGTGATAAAGGAGTAATACTAAGTTGTTATTTCATTTTGAGTTTAATCACTAGTTTTTCATTTATAATAATATGCTCCTCCAAAATTATCTTAGAAAAAGATGAGAATTTTGTTAATACTCAAACAAAATTAAGATCCAATTCGAATGATTGTCTCATACTCAATGTACCTTGGCATTATCAAATAAATAGTTATTATTGTGGACCAGCAGCCCTTCAAATGATTTTTGACTATTATGGTTCTAATGTTCCCCAAGAAGAAATAGCGGAAGTTGCCCGTACTTATGAGGAATACGATGGAACATTTACAGAAAATTTAAGGCGAGCAGCTCACTTTAGCGAGTTAAGTTATTCACTTGGTCTTGTAATAGAAGGATCGATTAATGGATATGCAAAAAGAAAAATTGGTTATGTGGCTTTTGAAACAAATCTAAATAATACCTCATATTTAAGAAAATTAATAGATGAAGGATATCCATTATTGATAATCACGTGGTCAAGTCCTTCTCAATTAGGTAGTCATTTTAGAGTTGTTATTGGATATAAATTGAATGCTGATAATTCTATTAGAGAATTTATTTTAAATGATCCTGCTCTTGGTCCAAATTACTATATGCCATATCAAGAATTTGTTGATTTATGGATCTCACATTCAAATTGGACTTTATTTACATGTCCATGGACAATAGAGATATTATCTCCTAAAAGGGTCCGAATAGGATCCAATTTTTCTATTCTTGCTGAGATTCGCTATCCTTGTCCTGAATATTTTAATAATAAAGAATATATCGCCTCTAATTGTATTGCAGGTATATCATTACCAAAAGGATTTAAATTAGCTCCAAGTGAGAACACTACTAAGACAATTAGTAATGGAAGCTTCCAAGGAGGAGAGACTACAATAGTACAATGGAATGTTTCGAGTGGATCTGTAAATGACAGAAAAAAGATTTCAATTCAAGTTTATGGTAAAATAAGTGGTAGGGTTCCAGAGTACGGTATATTAAGAAAATATTCATATAATGATAATATTGGAGGGATTAAATCTTTTAGAATTACGATTTATGGTGGCTTTCCGGTAGAATTAATAATGATAGATAGCATTATTGGAAGTGTTATTGTATTAGGAATAGTCCTATTATTTATAAGAAAAAGAATAGTGATGAATAAATCCCTTGATTAATAATACCTAAATAAATTGATTTGAAGTACAAATCAGTATCTTCAAATAATCTCGAAATGAATAAATAATACACATTATCAGTCTAATTATTAAAATCAAAAGAATTAATTCAAGTAAAGGCGAAATATAATATTTATCTTGCCAAATTAAAATTAATGTAACAATTAGTACAGATAGAAACATTAAAGATAACGCTAAGAAAATATTAGAATATCCATACAGTGACTTTGTAATTATAATATTGATAATTCTCAAACTTATTTGCTTTACTATAATGGTTTATAATATCATTAAATGAATTTCCTACAAAATTATTATGAAAACTAAGCACAAGAAGAAGTAGTGGTATTTTTGATTCCAAAACTTGAAGATTTATACATTTCTTTAGTTCCAAAGTATAGTTAATAATACAGTTTTTAATCTTAACATTCGAACTCTTATGCAAGACTAATTGATTTAGTGTAAATTTTTCTATTGTTAAATTTTTGCATCTCTTCAATTCAAATTTGGTAGCCTTACAATTTTTAATATGAATAAAAGTTGATGATTTGCAAAATTTCATACTAGAAGGAAGATTTTGAGAGGATTCGATAATGATAGGATGTTCTTGAGTTCCTTTACTTCCTTTAAAATAAGCGAAGTTAGCTATAGAAATCCTTTTAAGCTTTTTATTTGTTAGATCTTTTATCTTCATTCCTTATATCATCTAAATCAAAAAAAAAGGGTTCAAAATGATTAATAAATACACTTTATTATAATAATTACAAATAAAGAACACAGATTTAAAGATATATGATTAAAAGTAAATACTTAATTTTACTTAGAGATCGCAATTTCGTAATTTTATTAACTGGTTTATTCGGTTTCGGCTTAGGTGGAACAATATTTTCTATAAGTATTAATTGGTGGATTTTAGAAAAAACAAATTCTGAAGTTCAACTAGGATTAGTTGGTATGTTCACATTATTGCCTATGTTGATTTTTGGTTTGTATTCTGGTCTTATTGCCGATATCTTTAACAGAAAGACTTTAATGATTATTTCATTAAGTTTTCGGGGAATAATTATTATTTTAATTCCAATAATTGAGTTAATATCCTCACTTGAGGTATGGCATGTCTATATAATAGCTTTTTTTCAAGGAATCTCTTTCCCTTTCTTTATTAATACTGTAAATGCGATTTTCCCTCAGCTAGTAGAAGAAGAGGACAATCTATTAGCCGCAAATGCACTAGCAGATTCCTCATTTTGGAGTGCAAGTATTATAGGTTCTTTAGGAGGAGGATTTTTAATAGTTTTTCTTGGAACTATGAACTTATTCATGATATCAACAATTATACTCATTGGATCATCAGTTTTAATTTTATTAATCAATTATAATTTTAAAAGAAATAATGAAAAAAGTAAACATAGTTTTCGTAATCTCCTTTTAAACCTTAAAGAAGGATTTGATTATCTCAAAACTGATAAAGTTTTATTAATTCTGATAATAACATGGATGGGAATTAATACTCTATTTGGGATGGGAGTATCTTCAATAGGATGGGCTGCGTTTTCAAAAAGTATTTTAAATGCTGGTGCTCAAGGATATGGTTTGTTAGTTATGGCAGGTTCTTTAAGTTCTTTAATAGGAAGTCTAATTATTGGGCATTGGGGAGATAAGTTAAAAAAGGGGAAACTGATATTAATCGGGTTTATATGGGGAGCAATTGGAATAATAATTTTCAGCTTTATTACAAATCTATATTTAGCATTGACAATTGCATTTTTATGGAATTTCTTCGTTCCTTTAATTAATGTTGCATATTACACTTCTTTAATGGAAAGGGTTCCTGAAGAAGATTTGGGAAAAATTTCAGGAGTTTCTTTTACATTAGCTGCTGCCTTAAACCCAATATCAACAATAATTACAGGATATATTATGGAATATATATTGATAACCCTCCCATTTTTAGTATATGGTATTTCTCTAATTCTTTGCTTCTTCATTTATTACTTCAATAAAGAATGTAGGCGTCTAAAATAGAACTAAAGTTTATTAAAATTCAATATATCATAAAACTAATTCAAAATAATCTTTAACTTTTTAAAATTTACCAGATTAAATAAAATGAGACTATTATGATTGAGTCTGATGTAAAAGAGTATAGAAGAAAAAAAATAAAGAAAATAGCAATATGGTGCGCAGTAGCCGCAGCTATCACAACACTAATCATTATTGTGATATTCATCGGTACATGTGACCAATCAATAGATCAAACAAATGATCAAACAAATAATGGATGAGGTTGCTTAATATTGCTATTATTGAAAGCAGAGCAATTTGAAATCATCTTGAAGTCAAATATGATATTAGAAGAAACAAAAAATTTATTAATTTTGATATAGATACCAAATGAATGATTCTTACGAAAAAAGTCTAGTCGTAAGCGGACAACCTTGCAAGGGTTTCTGGTATAAAAATTAAGATAATCATGAGAAACCCCATGAAATTTTATGTAACGGCTTCATTTGCATAATTCTACGCAAATCTGGATCTGAAGGCGTTAGATCTTCATTTGCCCATGTATTATATTGCGGATATTTTTTAATTAAGCCTTTCCATCCAATCATAAATAATTCTGTATCCTCTTTATAGTTAAGAATAGAAGGATTTACTTTTATAAGAATTCCTCTGAGTATAATCCATTGATTATTTTGTTCCGCATATTGATCAATTACTAATGAAATCGTACTCCCTTTATTAATATTAATCAACCTTTTGCTTGATTTACGAAGGGAAGTATAAAAAAAGTTGTCCTTAAAAAAGAAGCAAATTGGAACAATATGAGGGAATTTATCCTTGGAATCGATGGTAGCTATTCGTGCAACCCTTAATTTTTCTATAAATTCAAGTTCAGATTTATTAAAGAGAGATTGGGATTCCATATGATAATTCACCTTATAATAATTTATTTATACAATTATAAAACAAAAGGATTGACTAAAAATATTATGCTTCTTTGATAAATCTATGTCAGATATCAAATTATTAGTAAATCATAAAAATATTCCTTTAAAAGAGATAATAGGAACCTTATTGTCAAATATTACAATAGGATTTGTGTCAGCGTTACGTGGTGTCCCTGAGGATATAAAAACTGTAAAACTGGAAATAAATTTAATTGATTAGAATTAAATTAATATAATAAATAAAAAAAAAGATTTTATTTAAGTTCCTGAATAGCTTTTTGTTTTGC
>SMTZ1_10000910_pt1 | contig 28794 bp, 31 predicted proteins | sample DeeMarSWOR136_30_FD_25667 | JGI IMG/M metagenome (IMG submission 25667) | reverse complement strand
TTTCCATCACGAACACGCCACCCATGATGAAGAGAACAATCTCCTGCCGGGTCGTCACCGCCACGACACCGAGCGCCGCGCCGAGCGCGAGCGCGCCGATGTCACCCATGAAAACCATGGCCGGATAGGTGTTGAACCACAGGAAGCCCAGTCCGGCACCTACAATGGCCGCGCAAAACACCAGCACTTCGCCCACCCCGGGAATGTAGGGAAAACCGAGGTAACCGGCGAACTTCACGTGACCCAGCACGTAGCCAAAAACACCGAGCGCAGCCGCGACCATCACAGTCGGCATGATCGCGAGGCCATCGAGGCCATCCGTCAGGTTCACCGCATTGCTCGATCCGACGATCACAAAATAAGTGAGCACGATGAAGAACGGCCCGAGATTGAACACCACGTTCTTGAAGAACGGCAGGATCAGCTGGGTCTCGGCCGGCGTACGCGCCGTGTAGTAGAGAAACAGCGCCACCGCCAGCCCCGAAATGGTCTGCCACAGGAATTTCTGCTTGGCGCCGATCCCGCGCGGGTTCTTGCTGACGATTTTCTTGTAGTCATCGACCCAGCCAATCGCGCCGAACGTACCGGTGGTGAACAGCACCGCCCATACGAATCGATTGGTCAGATCTGCCCACAGCAGGGTGCTCACAAACACTGCGATCAGGATCAACGCGCCGCCCATCGTCGGCGTGCCCGCCTTGACGAGATGGCTCTGGGGTCCATCGTCACGCACAGTCTGGCCAAAGCGAATCGCCGCAAGTTTGCGAATGATCGTCGGGCCGATAACGAAGCTGATGGCAAGCGCGGTCAGCACGCCAAGAATCGCGCGCAGCGTGAGATAGCGAAACACGTTGAAGAACGAGTAACTATCCGTCAGCGCGTCGAAGAGATGGTAAAGCATCAGGCCCCCTGGGTAGCCGCCGCGCCCTGGCGCACGATGCCATTCACGATGCGCTCCATGCGCATCACCCGCGAGCCCTTGACCAGCACCGTCATATCCGAGTGCAAACAGTCGAGCATGTTGTCCACCAACTCCTCGTGGCTCTCGAAATGGCGCCCACCCTTTCCGAACGCCTCGACCGCGCCGCGGCTCAACTCCCCCACGGCGTAGAGCCGCTGGATGCCGAGCTGGCGCGCGAGCTCGCCGATGCGTCGATGGATATCGGCACCGGCCGGACCAAGCTCGGCCATGTCACCCAGCACCAGCGTGCGCTCGCCGCCGAAGTCGCGCAGCACCTGCAGGCCGGCGGTGACCGAGGCGGGATTGGCGTTGTAGGTATCGTCAATGATGCGAGCCCCGCTCACGCCCTCACGCAGCTCAAGCCGGCCGGCCACGGCCTTCAAGTGCGCGAGCCCCTGCGAAATTTGCTCAAGGGAGGCGCCGGCAGCACCTGCCGCCGCGGCTGCGGCAAAGGCGTTCATGACGTTGTGACGTCCGAGCAATGGCAGACGCATGTCGATGTCTCCTTCCGGGGTCCTCAGGTGAACACGGCTGCCACGCGCATCGGGCGCGTAGCTGCCAGTAATATCGGCGGATTGTTCAAGCCCGAACGTGATAATGCGATGCGCGCCAGCCAGACCGCGCCACAGCTTGCAGTACGGATCGTCGGCATTAATGACCGCCACGCCATCGTCGGCGAGGCCGTTGAAGACTTCTCCCTTCGCCCGGGCGATTGCCTCCACGCTGCCAAGCCCCTCAAGGTGCGCCTCGCCGGCGTTGGTGATCAAGGCGATGGTCGGGCGCGCCAGCCGCGAGAGATAGTCGATTTCGCCCACGTGATTCATGCCCAGCTCGAGCACCGCATAGCGGTCCGCCCGACGCAGACCGAGCAGCGTGAGCGGCATGCCAATGTCGTTATTCAGGTTGCCGCGCGTCACGCAACCAGATCCCCGACCGGCCAGAATGGCGCCGAGCATTTCCTTGACTGTGGTCTTGCCGTTGCTGCCGGTAACGGCGATAACCGGCACGCCAAAGTGCCCGCGCCAGTAGGCGGCGAGCTGCCCGAGCGCAAGACGCGTGTCGCTTACCCGCACATAAGGCAGCGAGGTCTCGACTGTCCGCGACAGCAGCGCGCCCGCCGCACCGCCGTGGATTGCCTCGGCAAGAAAGTTGTGGCCATCGAAGCGTGGGCCAACGAGCGCGACGAATAGATCGCCCGTGATCAGGTTGCGGCTGTCAGTGCTGACCCCACAGAACGTGACATCGTGTCCCACTAGCGTGCCGTGCAGCACCTCGGCGGCGATCGACAGGGTCATCATCTCGGGACGCGTGCTCATGCCGCCGCCTCCTCGCCGATCAGCTCGCGAACCGTATCGCGATCGCTATAAGGCAGGCGGGTCGTGCCGACTTGCTGATAGTCCTCGTGGCCCTTGCCAGCCACCAGAACGATATCCTCGCTACTGGACTGGGCAATCGCCTGCGCGATCGCGCCGCGCCGATCACGTGCCACTACCGGTTCGGAGCGCATACCGGCACGAATTTCGGCGATGATCACATCCGCGTCTTCGGTGCGGGGATTGTCGTCCGTGAGGATGACCTGATCGGCCAGGCGCTCTGCGATCGCGCCCATTTGCGGGCGCTTGCCGCGATCGCGATCTCCCCCGCAACCGAACACGCAAATGACGCGTCCACGGGTATGCTCGCGCAGCGTCGCGAGCACTTGCTCAAGCGCATCTGGTGTGTGTGCGTAGTCCACTACCACCAGTGGTTGGCCACCCTGTCCGCCAAAGTGCTCGGCCCGCCCCGGCGCCGGGCGGGCGCGCGCGAGCCGCGCCACCGCATCGCTGAGCGGCAAGTCGAGCGCGAGTAGCGTGGCCAGCACCGCGAGCAGATTGTAGGCGTTGAAGCGACCGAACAGTGAACTCTTCAGCCGCGCCTCTCCCTGCGGCGTTCGCACCAACATGTCGATGCCACGGCGCGTGAGGCTAAGCTCCCGCACATGCAAATCCCCTTGCAGGAGGCCATAGGTGCTGACCGGCACACGCTCGCGGATGCGCTGCGCGAGCGCATCGCCGAATCCATCGTCGGCATTGACCACGGCGTGGCGCAGCGTGGGCCAGTCAAACAGGCTGGCCTTGGCGTTACCGTAGGCCTGCATGTCGCCGTGGTAGTCGAGATGGTCGCGAGTGAGATTGGTGAACACCGCGATATCGAACGACACCGCCGTGACGCGCGCCTGGTCGAGCGCATGCGAGGAAACCTCCATGCCCGCATAGCGCGCGCCCGCATCGAGGAACTCGCGCAGCAGGCGGTGCACCGTCACCGCATCTGGCGTCGTGTGCAGCGATTCATTCAACGCGCCGGGAAAACCGAATCCGAGCGTGCCGATAACCGCGCAACGCTGCGTTTCCTGATCAAGCGCCTGGGCAAGCAGCTGGGTGCAGGTAGTCTTGCCATTTGTGCCCGTCACGCCGATCACCACAAGGTGGCGCGAGGGTGAATCGTAGAAGCGATCGGCGACCACACCGGCCTGCTGGCGCAGGCGCTCGACGCCGAGCGCCGGGATCGGCAGCGTTGGCGGCTCCACGCCGTTGGATTCGTAGAGGATCGCGGTCGCGCCACGCGCCGCGGCATCAGTCATGTAGCTGCGGCCGTCGGCCTGTACGCCCGGCGTCGCGAAGAACAGGTCGCCCGCGCGCACGCGTCGGCTGTCGATGGCGAGCCCGGTTACCACGCGATCCTGCGCGGGCGGCACGCTGAGCAAACCGCGCAGCAGCTCACTGAGCCGGCTCGGCATGCGCGCTCCCGACATTTTTCACCAGCAGGACCGGCCGGCTCGGCGCACCGCGCGGGGCATCGGCAGGGATATCGAGCAGACGCAGCGCCCCCGCCATCACTCGAGAGAAAACCGGCGCTGCCACCTGGCCACCGAAATAGCCGCCGCTGCGCGGCTCATCGACTGCCACCACCATGACAAGTCTCGGGTTCGAGGCCGGCGCAATTCCCGCGAACCAGGCAACGTACTTGTCTTCGCTATAACCCTGCGAGGTGAGCTTTCGTACCGTTCCGGTCTTGCCAGCCACGCGATAGTCGGGCACCTGCGCGCCGGCGCCAGTGCCCTCGGCGCTCACTGCGAGTTCCAGCATCGCGCGCACCTCACGGGTGGTACGCTCGGTCAGCACACGTTCTCCCACTGGCGCGCCCGTCTGCCGGAGCATCGTGACGGGCAACGACACGCCACCATTGGCAAGCATGGCGTAGGCGCGGGCGAGTTGCAGTGGCGTGGCGGAAATCCCATAGCCGAACGCAATCGTGGCTTGCTCGATCGGCACCCAGCTCTCCGGCGAGCGCAACTGCCCGAATACTTCGCCAGGCAGTCGGATGCCGGTGCTGGAACCAAATCCGGCGCGACGCAATAGCGAGTAGTGATCTCTCTTGTTAAGAGCAAGTGCGATTTTCGCCGCACCGACATTGCTCGATTTTTCGATTACGCCTGCCACGGTGAGCGCCGCGTAGGCATGCGTGTCGTGAATCGTGCGACCGTTTACCGTGAGCGCGCCGCCCGATGTATCGATCATGCTGCGCGCGTTGAACTGCCCGCTCTCCAGTGCCGCTGCGATCGTAAACGGCTTGAGCGTGGAACCCGGCTCAAACACATCGGTTACTGCGCGGTTGCGAAACACCTGACTCTTCAGGTTGGTCCGATTGTTGGGATTGAAATCCGGCTCATTGACGAGCGCCAGCACCTCACCGCTCCGCGCATCGAGTACGACTGCACTGCCGGCCCGCGCGCGGTGGCGTTCAACCGCAGCTTTCAGTTCGCGATAGGCAAGATACTGGATGCGCCGATCGAGACTTACCTGCAGGTCCTTACCCGGCACCGGCAACACCATGCTCTCTACCAACTCAACGGTGTTACCGTGCAGATCGCGCAATACGCGCCGCTGCCCCGGCACCGCCCGCAACCAGTCGTCGTACGCAAGTTCGATGCCCTCTTGGCCCTGGTCATCAACATTGGTGAATCCCAGCGCGTGCCCGGCCACCGGTCCGAGCGGATAATAGCGGCGGTACTCGCGTTGCAGGGCGACGCCGTCGATGCCGAGCGCCATGACCTTCTCGGCCAGCTCGGGGGGCACGTGCCGGCGCAGATACATGAATTCGCGCCCTTCATGGCGCGCGAGCAGCTCGCGCAATTCGCGCGCGCTCAATCCAAGTAGCGCGCCCAACCGCCCCCAGTCCTTGCGATTCTCGGCGAGAGTCGCCGGATGCGCCCACACTGAATCGACCGGCGTGCTCACGGCGAGCGGCGCACCGAAGCGATCCAGAATCATACCGCGGTGTGAATTGTCCTTGAGCACCCGAGAGTGCCGCTGCTTGCCCTGGCTCTGCAGATAATCGGCGTTAAAGATCTGCAGGTAGACGGCGCGCGTCGCGAGCAGACCAAGCACGGAGAGCAGGAAACCGAGCACCAGCCAAGTACGAACCGGATGCGCGACACCCGCATGACGGACTCTCATTGGCGTCCTCCGGCCGACTGACTGCGGATAACCACGATCTGACGCGGATCCGGAAGATCCATGCCAAGGCGGCTGCGCGCAGTCGCTTCGATCCGTCGATGCTGCGACCAAGCGCCCTCTTCCAGCAGCAATTGACCCCACTCCGTCACGTGCGCGTCACGCTCGGACTGCAGCGCCTGCAACTGGACGTAGAGCTGACGATTGCGATGGCGCAGCTCTACCACCGCCACGGCACACACCACTACGGCCGCGACGAGCACAAAGAACTGCTTACCCATGGGTCGCCCCCGTCACACGCTCCGCGACACGCAGCACCGCGCTGCGGGCGCGCGGGTTTGCGCGCGTCTCGGCCTCTTCAGGCTTGATCGCCTTGCCGACAATCCGCAGGCGCGGCTGCGGCGTATTCGCCGGCAATGGCAATCCGCGCGGCGGCATCTCCACGCTCGACTCCCGGCGCATGAAGCGCTTGACGATGCGGTCTTCAAGCGAGTGAAAACTGATCACGACGAGCCGCCCGCCCGGCGCCAGCGCATCGACCGCCTGCGGAAGCGCCGCTGCAAGCTCATCGAGTTCGCGATTGATATGGATCCGAATCGCCTGAAAGCTGCGCGTGGCGGGGTCTTTACCGCGCTCCCGTGTCGGGACCGCGCGCGCCACGATTTCGCGCAGCGCGGCCGTCGTTTCGATGCGCTGCGCGGAACGTGAGCTCACGATGGCGCGCGCGATCCGCCGCCCGAAGCGCTCCTCGCCGAGCTGAAACAACACGTCCGCAATCTCCTCGGCGCTCGCGCGATTAATCCAGTCCGCGGCCGACTCGCCACTCGCCGGGTCCATGCGCATGTCGAGTGGGCCCTCACGCGTAAAGCTAAACCCCCGCGCACCGGCGTCGAGCTGCGGGGAAGACACGCCAAGATCGAACAACACACCCTGCACCTGTTGCGCACGACCCTGCTGCCCGATTACTTCGGCGAGCATGGAGAAAGGTCCCCGGTGAATTTCGAAACGAGCGTCCTGCGAAAAACGCCGGCGCGCATCCGCCACCGCGTCGGGATCGCGATCAAGCGCGATGAGGCGGCCCCCCGGCCCTAGCAGGGCCAGAATGGCCTTCGCGTGGCCACCGCGTCCGTACGTGGCGTCGACGTAGGTGCCGTCGGCGTGCAGGTTCAAGGCCCGCAACACCTCGGCAAGCAGGACTGGGACGTGCTCGGTCTCATCCACGCTCTCCGCCTACAACGACAGCGACTCGAGGCCGCCTGCGAGATCTGCATCGCCCTGCTGCGCCTCCTGTTCCAGCCACTCACCGCGTCGCGCATTCCACTGCGCGGCGTCCCACAGTTCGAACTTGTTGCCCTGCCCGATTAGCACCACTTCCTTGTTGAGGCTCGCGAACTCACGCAGCGGCGGTGGCACCAGGATGCGGCCGGCGCCATCGAGCTCGACCTCGGTCGCATGTCCGATCAGTAGCCGCTGCAGCCGGCGCGCCTGCTTGTTGAAGCTCGGCAACTTCACGAGCTTGCGCTCGATCTCCTCCCACTCGGGCAACGGGTAAAGCAGCAGACAGTTGTCGCGATCGACCGTAGCGACCATCTGCCCGCTGCAGTGGCGCGCAAGCGCATCGCGATAGCGGGTCGGCACAGCGAGCCGCCCCTTGCTGTCGAGGTTTAGAGTGTTGACGCCGCGGTACATGGATGGTTTTTCTTGGCCACGCTAGTCCACAAAGATCCACAATTTCCCACTTATTGACACTATAGATAGGCGGAAACAAGGGTGTCAAGAAGAAACTGCCTGACGGCATGATATTTATTCCTTACGCGACAGCAAGTTACACGTACAAGATGTCCGCCTGACCAGAATTGACTGGCAAGCATCTAAAACTGGTCATTTTTTGGCTCCGGATGGAGCGCAAAATAGTGTTAGAAAGGTAGGAAAAACATCAAATTACAGCTTCTAGCTAAAGTAGAAAAGAAGGAGTCGGCCGGTAAGCCGGGTTCTGTCGTGGACAGTCATTCCTCTGCGACGGACGTCGCCATCCGCCTCAAGCAACCAACCCGGGAACGGTGCGGGCCACGCCATAGTTCCCCTATTTGGTCTTGCTCCAGGTGGGGTTTGCCCTGCCACCCCTGTTGCCAGGGGCGCGGTGCGCTCTTACCGCACCATTTCAACCTTGCCTGATCCGGTTGCCCGGCCATCGGCGGTGTATTTTCTGTGGCACTTTCCGTCGGCTCACGCCGCCCAGGCGTTACCTGGCACCTTGCCCTGTGGAGCCCGGACTTTCCTCTACGCTTGCGCGCAGCGACTGTCTGGCCGACTCCACCGACAATTATACCAGTCGGCGCCATCGTTCTGGGGGATCCTAGGATTTGAGAAGCAGAGCCAATTCGTAGAGTTCATTCTTTTTCGCGCCGGCAATCTTGGCGGCCAGTGCGGCCGCCTGGCTGACCGGCAACTCCGTAAGCAGTATCCGCAACACCCGCTCGGCTTCGGCCTGCGCCACCTGCTGCTCGGTGCGCTCCGCCCCGTGCAATAGAATCACGAATTCGCCGCGCAGCTGTTCGCTGTCGGTCTGGAGCCATACTTCTAGCGCCCCAAGGGAATCCCCGCGCACGGTTTCGAACTGCTTGGTGAGCTCTCGCGCCACGACGGCCTCACGCTCAGCACCGAATACGGCCACCATGTCTGCAAGACATTCCAGCACCCTATGGGGGCTCTCGTAGAAGACGAGCGTGCGCGGGTCCTCGCACAACTCGGCGAAGCGTTGGCGCCGCGGGCCAGATTTGGGCGGCGGGAACCCCTCGAATACGAAGCGGTCCGATGGAAGTCCGGCAACCGAAAGCGCCACGATCGCGGCGCAGGGGCCAGGGATCGGCACCACCGGCAGGCTTTCCGCGCGCGCGGCGCGCACCAGCGGGAACCCGGGATCGCTCACCAGCGGGGTACCGGCGTCGCTGATGAATGCGATAGACTTACCGGCTTTTAGGGACTCGATCAGGCGAGGGACTTGCTCGCGTTCATTATGATCATGCACCGCAATCATGCGGGTTGCGATGCCAAAGTGCGCGGCAAGCTTGCCACTGTGGCGCGTGTTTTCCGCCGCGATGAGATCTGCCTCTTTCAGCACGCGCACGGCGCGTGGCGTCAGGTCCTCGAGGTTACCGATGGGCGTGGCGACTATATAAAGTGTACCGACACGCTGCGACACAAAAACCTCCACGCCAGACTCTAGCCGCATTCTAAACAGGAACCGTAATGAAGCCTATTCGCTGGTCGCTGCTGGTCGTGCTCGCGGCACTCATGCTCGCCGGTTGCGAAACCACGCGCGTGGGTGCACCGGGAGTGGCCGAGCCGACTGCCGATAGCAGCGTCGCCGAGAAGGCTGAGCGTGACGGCGAGTTCATCATCGCCGCGCGCGAGTATGGCCGCCTCGCGCAGGCCAGTCGCCCGCCCAGCAAGCAGCACTTCGAGCTGCGCGCCGCCGACAATCTCATTCGGGCCGGCCAGCTGCGCGAGGCCCGCTATCTGCTCGAACAAACCGACCTGACCGGGCTCGACAGCTCATTTTTCACCCGCCGCCAGATCCTGCAGGCACGCATTCTTAGCGCCGAGGGCGCGCATGAGAAGGCCATCCGGGTACTCGACGAAGCCCTCCGGGCGCGCAAGCTCAACCCCGACCTGCTTGCCGAGGTGTTCCGCGTGCGCGCACAGGCAGAACTCGCGCTCGACAACCCTATTGGCGCGGTCCGAAACCTGATTAATCGCGAACAGTACATCGTCGGTATGGACGCCGTCGCCGACAACCAGAAACAGCTATGGAACATATTGGATGCCATGCCGCGTGCGCGTCTCGCCGCAGAACTCAACATGGCGCGCGAGCCGGTGCTCGCTGGCTGGATCGAGCTCGCCCTCGCCGCTATTGATAATGCCGGTCGCATGGGACCGGCCATCGAGAACTGGCGCAAGGCCTATCCAAAGCATCCGGCCTCCGAGATCCTGCTCGCATCGCTGGTGAGGCCCGCCGCGGGACTGATCAGTCGCATAGAACGTATCGCGCTGCTGCTGCCACTTAGCTCGGACTTCTCGGTTGCCGCCGAGGCGGTGCGGGACGGCTTCCTCGGCATGCAGGGCTTGGATCCGCGTCCGGACAAGCCGACTGTCAAGGTCTATGACTTCGGCGCCGATCCACTACAGGCCGTGGAGCTCTACAAGCAGGCGGTTGCGGATGGCGCACAGGTCGTGGTCGGGCCGCTCGGGCGCGAGGCAGCCGATGCCATTCTGCAGAAATCGACGCTCAGCGTGCCGACGCTTCTGCTCAGTCACACTGATCTCCAGCTTTCCGGGGCGAGTGCGCGCAACCTGTTCCAGTTCGGCTTGCCGCCCGAACAGGAAGCCCGTCAAGTCGCGGAGCGCGCCTTTCTCGACGGCCACCGGCGTGCCGCCGTGCTCTATCCCGATAGCCCCTGGGGCCAGCGCATGCAAAGCGCTTTCGTCGATCACTGGCAGCGGCTCGGTGGGCTGGTTCTGGCCAATGCGTCATACACCGAGGGACAAGGCGATCATTCCGACTCGATCAAGTCATTGCTCAACATCGCCCAAAGCGAGCAGCGCAAGGACCTGCTCGCCAACAAGCTCAAGCAGAAACTGCAGTTCGAGCCACGCCCGCGTCAGGACCTCGATTTCATCTTCCTCGTGGCCGATGCCAAGCGCGGACGCTTGTTAAAACCCCAACTCGATTTCTACCGCGCCGTTCGTGTACCGGTCTACTCGACCTCGCACATTTTCACCGGTCGCATCGACACGCGCCACGACGTGGACCTGAACGGCGTGCTGTTCGCCGACATGCCGTGGATGCTGGTGCACAGCGGCAAGCTCGAGGACTTGCGCCGGCGCGTGCAGGGCAGCTGGCCGCACGCCCAGAGCGACCTCGACCGGCTCTACGCTCTCGGCATCGACAGTTACTCGATTCTGCCGCACCTGAACCAGATCAGCACTGATGCCGCCGCGCGCTTCGGCGGCGTGACCAGTACGCTCTCGCTCGATCGCGGCGGTCGACTGCAGCGCCAGCTCACCTGGGCGCAGTTCAGTCGAGGCGCACCGAAACTCATCGATACCTCGCTCAAGATCCGTCGGCACCTCGAAGTCGAAGCCACGCCGGAGGGTTGATGGCGGCCGACGCGCCGCATCTGGTGCAGGGGCGCGCGGCCGAAGACGCCGCGCTGATGCACCTCAAGCGCCAGGGCCTGAAGCTCATTGCGCGCAATTACCGCACGCAACACGGCGAAATCGACCTGATCATGCGGGATGCCCGGACACTGGTGTTCGTCGAGGTGCGGTTTCGCCGCGATCAGCGCTTCGGCTCCCCGGCCGAAACGGTCGGGGTCCAGAAGCAGCGCAAGCTGCGCGCCAGTGCCGAGCACTACCTGCAGGCCGACGGGGACTGCAACCGACCGTGCCGTTTTGATATTGTCTCCGTAAGCGGCGACCCCGCCACGCCGACGATCGACTGGCTCACCAACGCGTTCTAAGGATATTGCAACCCATGGCACGAGGTACCGCGCAGGGCACTACCGACCCGACCGTGCTGCTCACGCGCGTGAAAGGTCACTTTCAGGAAAGCATGCTCACCATCCGCGACACGATGGAGGAGCTTGCGCCCATTATCACTGAGGCCGGCCAGCAGATGCTTCAAGCGCTGCTGAACGATCACAAGGTGCTGGTATGCGGCAATGGCGGCTCGGCAGCCGACGCCCAGCATTTCTCGGCGGAACTGCTGAACCGCTTCGAGCGGGAGCGCCCGGGACTACCGGCGATCTCGCTCACTACCGACACCTCCACCCTTACCTCGATCGCCAACGACTACCACTTCGATGACGTGTTCGCGAAGCAGGTGCGTGCGCTCGGACAATCCGGCGACGTGCTGCTCGCCATCACCACCTCGGGCAACTCGCCGAACGTGCTGCGTGCGGTGCAGGCCGCGCACGAGCGTGAAATGCTGGTGGTGGCGCTGAATGGCCGAAGCGGTGGCGATATGAACAACCTGCTGCGCGGCGATGACATCAACATCTGCGTGCGCGGGCCGACCACCGCCCGCATCCAGGAAGTGCATGGGCTGGTCATCCACTGCCTGTGCGACCTTATCGACTACCAGCTGCTCGGTCAGACCTGATCCGCTGGGCCAACACCCCTGCACATGGCGCAACCGCTTTCCAGCGAAACCAAGATCGTGCGCGAGCGCGCCGCGCTTGGCGCGCGCGTCGCGGCGCTCGCACGCCCCGTGGTTTTCACCAACGGCTGTTTCGACATCCTGCATCGCGGCCATGTGGCCTACCTCGAGGAGGCTGCTCAGCTCGGCCAAAGCCTCGTGATCGGCGTGAACACTGACGAGTCGGTGCGCAAACTCGCCAAGGGAGGGGATCGCCCGGTCAATTCCCTCGATGACCGCATGGCGGTGCTGGCCGCGCTTGGTTGCGTGAGTCTGGTGGTGCCGTTCGCGGAAGACACGCCGCTCGAACTGATCAAACTCGTAAGACCCGATCATCTCGTGAAGGGCGGCGACTGGACACCTGAGCGCATTGTCGGCAATGACTTGGTCACGAGCTATGGCGGCAAGGTCCACTCCATCCCGTTTCGTTTCGACCGCTCCACCACCGCCCTGCTCGCGCGCATCCGTTCATCATAATGACTAGACAAAAGCCGCAATCGCGACTGCTCGAAAGACAGGACGAACGAGCGAAGCGAGCAGGGCTTCCGTTTCGTCGCGCGGCCCTCGCCTCGATCTCCTCGGCGACGAGCGAAGCGGGTAGGCATCCGTGAAGTCTGAGCTGTCCCGCGAGATGCGCTCGGCGCTTGCGGCGGCGGTCGGCAGAGAAAACCTCCTCACCGATCCCGCCGACCGCTACTCCTACGGCTACGACAACTCGCGCCGCCAGGCACTGCCGGATGCCGTGGTATTTGCCACATCGACTGAGCAGGTCTCTGCCGTGGTACGAGCCTGCAACGCGCATGGCGCGCCACTGCTCGCGCGCGGGCGCGGTACTGGCACCGCGGGCGGCACGGTTCCACTGCGGGGCGGCGTCGTGCTGACGCTGGAGCGCATGGACCGGATACTTGCCGTCGATGCCGCCAACCGCATCATGCGGGTCGAGGCCGGTGTCACCAACCAGGCCGTCCAGGACGCCGCTGGCGAGCAAGGCTTCTTCTGGCCACCCGACCCGACCAGCGCCGCCTATTGTTCGGTCGGTGGCAACGTCGCCGTTAATGCCGCCGGCCCGCGCGCCGTGAAGTACGGCGCTACCCGCGAAAATGTGCTCGGCCTCACCGCCGTCACTGGCACGGGACAGATCATTCACACCGGCGTTTACACCACCAAGAGCGTGGTGGGATACGACCTCACGCGCCTAATCATCGGATCCGAGGGAACGCTCGCAGTCGTGACAGAGGCGATCCTGAAGCTCACGCCGCTTCCCGAGGCACGGCGCACGTTGCGGGCCGTCTACCGCGATATCCATTCTGCCACCGAGGCCGTGACTGCGATCATGGCGCAGCCAATCGTGCCGTGCGCGCTGGAGTTCATGGATCATGCCTCGATCGAGATGGTGCGCGGTTATTCAAAGGCGGCGCTGCCGCACGATGCCGGGGCGATGCTCATGATTGAAGTCGACGGACCGGAGGCGGCCATGACGGCTGCCGTTGGCGCCATTGACCGCGCCGCGCGCAACCACGGTTGTCTCGGTTTCGCGGTGGCGAGCAGCGCCGAGGAAGTCGCGGCGCTGTGGGCAACGCGCAAGGCGCTTTCGCCCGCGCTGCGCAACATCGCGCCCAACAAGCTGAACGAGGACGTGGTAGTGCCGGTCTCGCGCATTCCGGAACTGATCGACGGGCTCGGGGCGCTCAGCGAGGAGTTCGGCATCCCGATCGTGAACTTCGGGCATGCCGGCAACGGCAATATCCACGTGAACCTGCTCTACGACACCCAGGACCCGACGCAAGAAGAGAACGCCCTGCCCTGCCTCTCGCGTGTGTTCGACCTTGTGCTCGCGCTCGGGGGCACGCTCTCCGGCGAACATGGGATTGGCGTCGCCAAACGCGACTATATGGCGCGCGCCATCGAGCCGGCCACCCTCGCGCTCATGCGCGCCATCAAGAAGGAATTCGATCCGAAGGGAATCCTGAATCCCGGGAAAGTACTGCCCGAGGCGTAACGCCGAAAGTAGCTGGCCCTGCCATCCGACCGGTTGACGCCACCGACGCGTTAGCGCTCGGCGCAATAAAACGCACGGGCAACGCACGCCGGGTCGGTCGGGAGACAGACGCTCATCTCTCGGCGCCAGCCGTGTCTGCGTCCGTTCCCACTGACCCGAATCCCGTTCAGTGTCGGGAGTGGCGTTTGACGGGAGGCAGCTCCGCCGGAATCCTCGTGATCGTATGCGTCGTCACGTCCGCCGCCCACTGCGAATCAACCGCCTGTGGAAGGCCGAACAGCCGGAGATCGAGCGCGAGGTTTGTGATGTAGATGAAAGCCCCGCTGCGCACCAGGCTGGCCGGGAACAACAGCCCACGTGGCGCGCCGTGGCGGTCGATCCCGTCGAAATCGCCGAGCTTTGCGATCACACGCCCGGTCGGGTCGACCACGACGATCTCATCGGCCTGATTCGCGGCAACCCAGATATTGTCGTCGTCATCCATGATGAGACCGTCCGCGCCATTGATGCTGTTTACAAATACCTCGGGGGCGCCCGCCGTACCGTTGCTGGCGACCGGAATCTTCACGATGGTGTCGTTGCCGGTGTTTGCGACGAACATTGCGCTGCGATCGCGGTTGAATGCGATGCCGTTCGCGCCAAACGGCGGTACGCCGCCGGTGACGAGCAGTGGACCACTCGCCCATGCCGAGGGAGCGCCTCCGTTCGCCGGGATCGTCCAGATCACACCCTGGAAAGAGTCGGACACATAGACATTGCCAGCGTCATCGAAGGTGAGCGCGTTCGGTCCCGCGGCCGCCCCGCCCGGGATCACGGCAAACGGGCTCGAAGCGCCGGTGAAGGGATCGACACTCAACACCGTCTGCTTGCCGAAATCGATGACCAGCAATTCGTGCGTGGTCGGATGGAAAGCCAGCCCTAGCAGCAACGTGCTCGAGTCGACGACGTCCAGCACGCGCGCCAGCCGTCCGGAACGATGGAACACCGCGATCTGTCCGACACCGCTGGACGTCCCGCCCACGGCGAAGTCGGCGACGTAAATTCTTCCATGCCTGTCCGCCGTAATGCCTTCCGGATTCGCCATGCCCGGCGGGAGCGTGGCGAACACTGTCGCCGGCGTGCGATTCCAGGCGCCGGCGTTGAACGGAATGAGTACAGCCAGAAGAAACAAACCCGGAGCGAAGCGACGCAACGGCGACATGGCGACCTCCTCGAGTGGTGGGTGTTCTTGTGGGAGGCGGATCAATCTAGACCTACGCCGAGATCCGGTCAAACAGCATCAATTCCGCCTTCCGCTGAGACGGGATTTCGGCCTGTCGCCAACAGGTATAAGGGGCCGCCGCCGCAAGACGCTGCGGTAAAGAACACGGCTTGAACAAGGCGTCAGGGAGTGTGCCGCAGCGATCTGGAATAGAGCGCAAGCAGCTTAAGGCAGCGCTCGCCCGCTTCCTTGGTTGTCGACACTTGATGCCCACCGGCGTTGACCGCTTCGACAACCGACCGGTCGCCCTTGGACGCCGCCGTTATACCCTTTTGCAGCGCAGTGATGAAATCTTCCGCGAGCTCCGGGTGATTCCGCGTCAACGTCGCCATCCAGGTCGCCGCTTCTTCGAGCGTTCCCTGGTTCACGTAGGAGGCGAAGATATTGTCTAGTGTGTCGCTCATCACTCAGATCCCTAACGCTTTGGTTCGGCGGCGTCGCACTAGCAGCGTCCCGGTGAGCGAAAGCAAACGATCTTGAGCATTTTCTTAGGCGCCCTTCTCGTGACTAGCAGAATGTTACCGCCCATTTCAGGAATTGCGTTTTATCGCGACGGTCTCGATCAGGCTGACGCGTTCCTCGTCAAGATTGCGACGCAGATTGTAGGCCTTGGTGAGGATGTCGTTTCCAACCAGCAGATGCGTACCCAGTTCCGGCAAATTCGGCTCACCCACCGGTTCCGTCATATCTGCAAAGGCCTTCCGTGCGAGATCAGTTTTGTCGTTCCAGACATCAATATCAAAACCGGCGGATGTTATGACATCGCGGAATGACTCCGGCGGCACCAGAAAACTCATGGAGCTGTCCTGCGCCCACGGCACTGGAAAATACACTGGTGTGTTCTTGTTACCGCACAGCTCATACAAAACAGCGCGGCCGCCGGGCTTGAGTACACGATACACTTCCTTTAGCCACCCCAGTTTATCCTCGACATTCATATTCATCTGGATCGACAAGGCGCCGTCAAATGTATTTTCATCAATCGGCAATGCAAGCGCACTTGCGGCATGGAATTTCACACGTTCCTGCAGGTCGAATAATTGTGTCAGTCTTTCTGCGGCATCGATGTATTCATCGCTCAAATCAATACCGGTCACACGACAGCCTGTTTCATGTGACAAACGGCGTGCGGCACCGCCCAAGCCACAGCCGACATCGAGGATATGCATCTCTGGCGTGACTCTTGAGAGTTTAATCAGCTCCTTCGTTGCGGTATCACTGCGGATATGAAATTCATCCACTGGCTTCAGATCATCAAGCGTGATTTTGGACAAATCCTTGCCCATTTCATTGAGCCCCTCAATGATCCTGTTATACAAATCATTCGGCGAGTAATAGCTGTGAATGTGCTTCATTTTGCGGTTCTCGTTCTTTCGAGTCTTGAAGTAACAGCCAGTTGCAGCTTCGGGTGGTCACACCTGCCGCTTTAGCTGCGAGCCAATGCACTCTCGTACAGTGCCTTGTCGGCGGCGCTGAAACAGCAGGCAACAATGCGCTCGAAACGAGCTTCGTATTCGTGCATCACCTTAACCGCGATGCGCGCTGCCTCTTCCTTCGGATAGCCATAGGCGCCGGTGCTGATGGAGGGAAACGCGATACTGCGCACACTGTGCTGGAGCGCGAGTTCGAGCGAATTGCGGTAGCAGTTGGCAAGCAGCGTTGCCTCATTCGAATTGCCGCCGTGATACATGGGTCCCACAGTGTGGATCACGTGTTTGGCGGGCAACCGGAAGCCGGGTGTGATCTTCGCCGCGCCTGTCGGGCAACCCCCAAGCGTCTCGCAAAATTTCTTCAACTCCGGACCGGCGGCCCGGTGAATGGCACCGTCCACGCCCCCGCCGCCGAGCAAGGTTGAATTGGCGGCATTGACGATGGCATCGACTTCGAGCGTGGTGATGTCAGCCTGAATAATCTCGATCATGCGGGTCTGCGCCGTCCGTTTGTGATGCGACTAGCTCAACACGCGTGGCGGCGGAGCGTCAACCGCGCCGGGTCATTTCACGATCTTGAGCGCCGGACCCTTGCGCGGCTGCGAACCATCCGGAGGTGTCTTGTCCGGCTCGGAGGTTGCTGCGGCTTCATCGCGGTCGGTGGGAAACGAAACTCCCTGACCCGTCTCGCGCGCATAGACCGCGAGCACGGAGGCGAGCGGCACATGCACGTTTTGCGGCACGCCGCCGAAGCGGGCACTGAAGGCGATGGAATCGGCGTCGAAATGAAAGGCCTGGACCGCCTGCGGGCTCACATTCAGCACGATACGGCCGTTCTCCACGAAGCGCGTCGGTACCATGACATCCGGGCCAGTGGCATCGACGATGACGTGCGGCGTGAGGCTGTTCTCCACCGCCCAGTCGTAGGCGGCGCGAAGCAGATGGTATTTGAGGGGCGTCATGCGGCGCGCGCGCCGGCTCAGCCCTTGCCGCGCATCGCCTTTTCGGCTTCGGTGAGGCTCTGGCGAAACGCCTTGCGCACAAACAGCCGCTCCGCGTAGTCGAGCAGGGGCTTGGCCTGGCGCGGCAGCTCAATATGCCAGAGCCCGAGGCGCCAGAGGAGCGGCGCCAGCGAGCAATCCACCAGCGAGAACTCCTCGCCGAGGATGAAGCTGTGCTCCTTGAAGATAGGCGAGATGACCGTGAGGCCGTCGCGCAATGCGTTGCGTGCCTTCTGCGCGGTGCGCTTGTCGCCGGCTTCGATGTCCGGCAACAGGCTGTACCAGTCACGATCAAAGCGCATTAGCAGCAGCCGTGCCTTGGCGCGCGACACCGGGTCGACCGGCATCAGCGGCGGGTGCGGCAAACGCTCATCGAGGTATTCGTTGATAATATGCGAGTCGTACAGCACCATGTCCCGATCCACCATGGTCGGCACCTGGTTGTACGGATTGAGTTCGCCCAGTTCACGCGGTTTCTTATTGAGATCGACCTCCACCACCTGGCACTCGACGTCCTTTTCATACAAGACGATTCGCGTGCGATGACTCTGCGGGTCGGTCGCGCCCACGTAGAGCGTCATGATCGGCTTACGGCTTGCGGGTATCGACATGGCCTTACTCCAACGGATGGGCACTTCTGCCAAGCGGCGAAAGGGGGCACATGGCCCCCTTCCCCGATGCCGACCGGAGGGCCGCGATCAATGCACGTCCTTCCAGTACTCTTTCTTCAGCAGGTAGGCGAAGACGAAGAATACAGCGAGGAACAGCAGCACCCACACGCCGAGCTGGTAGCGCTCGAGCTTGGCGGGTTCGCCGAGATAGACAAGGAAATTGATGAGGTCGCGCATTGCCTTATCGTAGTCCTCGGTGCTCATGCTGCCGGGGCGGACCAGCTCGAAGCGCTCGAACGCACCGTCCTGCTTGAAAATGGCGCGCTGGTGGCCCTGCCATTCGTAGAGCACATGCGGCATGGCGACATGCGGGAACACGGTGTTGTTCCAACCGCTTGGCGCCTTGTCGTCGCGGTAGAAGCTGCGCATATAGGTGTACAGCCAGGCGGGCTTGCGCGCACGCGCGATGACGCTGAGATCGGGTGGCACGGTGCTGAACGCGGCCTTCGCTTCCTCAGCCGGCATGACGGCCTTCATCAGGTCGCCAACCTTGTCAGCCGCGAAGAGCAGGTTGTCCTTCACCAGCTCCTCCGAAATGCCGAGGTCCTTGCCCATGCGGTTGTAGCGCATGTAGGCCGCCGAATGGCAGGACAGGCAGTAGTTCACGAAGATGCGCGCGCCGCGCTGAAGCGACGTCTTGTCGGACAGGTCAATCTTCACCGCATCGAGTTTGGCGTGCTCGCCACCGGCGGCGAACCCGGCGACCGGCATCGCGGCCAGCGACAACAGGATCAGGAGCTTCTTCATCACGGGGTCACCCTTTCCGGAACCGGCTTGGTCTTGTCGAGTGTCGTGTACCACGGCATGAACAAGAAGAACGCGAAGTACACGATGGTGAAGATCTGTACCCAGTACACGTTCTTCATCAGGAACAGACTAATGGCCTCCGGGCTCTTGGTGCCGAGATAGCCGAGGATCACGAAGCTCACCGAGAATAGCGTGAGCGCGGTTTTGTACATCCAGCCGCGATAGCGGATCGACTTGACCGGCGAGCGGTCAAGCCACGGCAGCAGGAAGAACAACACGATCGAAAGCCCCATCATGATGACGCCCCAGATCTTGGCCTCCATCATGAAGAGCCCGAGCAGGATGGCCGCAGTGGCGCCCGCCACGACTGCGCGCATCATCATGTCGCGCACGCTGTAGATCGCTAATCCGCCCACGACCGCCATGAACGGAAGCAGTCCGAAACGCATCATGTCTGTCGTGACCGCGCGCAGGATCGAATAGAACGGCGTGAAGTACCAGAGTGGCACGATTTCGGTCGGCGTCTGCAGGATGTTGGCTGGCACGAAATTGTCCGGCTCCAGGAACCAGCCGCCGAGCTCCGGCGCAAAGAACAGCACCGCCGAAAAGAACATCAGAAACACTGCCACACCGGCGATGTCCTTGACCGTGAAGTACGGATGGAACGGGATGCCGTCGAGCGGCTTGCCGTCCGGTCCCTTCTTCTTCTTGATCTCGATGCCGTCGGGATTGCTGGAACCGACCTTGTGCAATGCCACGATATGCACGAACACCAGCGCTGGCAGAATGATCACCGGGATGAAGAAGTGCAGCGCGAAGAAGCGGTTGAGCGTCGCGTCCGACACTACAAAGTCTCCGCGGAGCCACTCGGCAAGGCTTGGGCCAACGAACGGGATGGCGTCGAACAGCGAGATGATCACCTGCGCGCCCCAGTAAGACATGTTGCCCCATGGCAACAGGTAACCGAGGAACGCCGTGGCCATGAGCGCCACGAAGATCACCATGCCGATCAGCCAGATCAGTTCGCGCGGGCCGCGATACGAACCGTACAGCAGGCCGCGGAACATGTGCAGATACACGACGATGAAGAACGCCGAGGAACCGGTGGAGTGCATGTAACGAATCAGCCAGCCCCACTCAACGTCGCGCATGATGTACTCGACCGACGCGAACGCAAGCCCCGTGTCAGGCTTGTAGTGCATGGCGAGAAACAGGCCGGAGAGGATCTGTATCACCAGCACCAGCATCGCCAGCGAGCCGAAGAAGTACCAGAAGTTGAAGTTCTTCGGCGTGTAGTACTCGGCGAGATGCTCGTTCCAGACCTTGGTCAGCGGGAAACGTTCATCAATCCAGGCAAGAAGGTTAGTTAGCATCACGCGGCTCCTTTCTTGTCTTCGCCGATTACCAGGCGCGTGTCAGCGGCGAACATGTACGGCGGCACGGGCAGGTTGGTCGGTGCCGGCACGTTCTTGTACACGCGCCCGGCAAGGTCAAACTTGGAACCGTGGCAGGGACAGAAGAAACCGCCCGGCCAGTCATCACCGAGTCCCGAAACAGCGCCCGCATCGAGGCGCTTGTCCGGCGAGCAACCGAGATGTGTGCAGATACCGACCAGCACCAGGATGTCGGGCTTGATCGAGCGCGCGACATTCTGTGCGTAGGCGGGCTGCTGGTCCGCGACCTTGGAGGCGGGATCAGCAAGCAAACTGTCGTGCTTGGTAAGCGACTCGAGCATCGCCGGCGTGCGCTTCAGGATCCACACCGGCTTGCCGCGCCACTCGACGGTGAGCAGCTGGCCAGGCTCGAGCATGCTGATGTCCACTTCGACCGGTGCGCCGGCGGCCTTGGCGCGCGCGCTCGGCAGCATGCTCTTGACGAAGGGTGTGATGGCATAAACGGTTCCCACGGCACCCACTGCCGTGGTGGCAAGTGTGAGGAACCGACGGCGGCCGGGATCAGCAGCCTCTTCGCTCATGAAGCCCCCTTAAAGTTGTTGCTTGAAAAAAAAATTACGCCTAGTGGCGTATTCTCTGGACGATGTCGTCGTTGTTCGCGGTTGGCGGCGGTTACCCGGGCCGAAAGCGGCGCATAGGATGATACAGGCCTCCGATTGAGTCAAGCGAAACGCGCAATTTTGGCTTAATTTGTAGCGCTTTTTGACATTTCGCCTTGACCCTGGTCAAGACCAAGTACAATTCGCCCCGCCATGAATGACCGTATTCGTTCAATCCTGAAATTTCTGGCCCAGGCGGCCGCTTTGGGCCTTGCCACGGCCCTGATCCTGAGCTGGCTCTGGCCGCGAATTTTCTCGGGTCCCCAGACCGTGGAGATCATCCGTGAACAGGCGCCGGGGGCTGCCCGTCCAAGCGAGGGGCCAGTTTCCTACGCTGCAGCAGTCGAACGGGCCGCTCCGGCCGTCGTAAACGTCAACACGGCCAAGGTCATCCGCGAGCGGCGCACCCCGTTCTTCGACGATTTCCGTCGCTTCTTCGGCGGCGAACTCCAGCCGCGCGAACGGATACAGAACAGCCTCGGTTCGGGCGTCATCATCAGCGACAAGGGCTACATCCTTACCAACAACCACGTAATCCGCGGCGCGGATGCGATCCAGGTGGGCCTGCGCGACGGGCGCACGGCCGAGGCGGTGGTGGTTGGCACCGATCCAGATACCGATATCGCGGTACTCAGAATCAAACTGAAGAAACTACCGGTAATTAACCTTGGTGATTCCGGGCGACTGCAGGTCGGGGACGTGGTGCTCGCCATCGGCAATCCGTTCGGCGTCGGCCAGACGGTGACCATGGGTATCGTATCCGCCACCGGCCGCAGCCGGCTCGGCATCAACATGTTCGAGAACTTCATCCAGACCGACGCTGCGATCAATCCCGGCAACTCAGGTGGCGCGCTGGTCGACGCACGTGGCCGCCTCGTCGGTATCAATACTGCGATATTTTCCAGCACCGGTGGAAGCCTCGGCATCGGATTTGCGATCCCGACGAGCATGGCGCAGGCGGTGTTTGAAGATATCGTCGAACATGGCCGGGCGCTGCGTGGCTGGCTCGGTGTCTCGGCACAGGCGGTCACACCGGAAATCGCTGACGCACTGGATCTGCCAAAGGTCGCTGGTGTCGTGGTGGTGGGTGTGCTGCGCGGCGGGCCGGCGGATCGGGCCGGACTAAAACCCGGGGATGTGATTCTCGCCATCGATGGGCAGCGCATCACCGAGCCACGCGATGCCCTGTTGAGCATCGCGAGCCGCCGGCCGGGCGCGAAAGTCCATCTCACGGTGCTGCGCGACAACAAGGAAAATGTCCTAAGCGTTACTGCCATCGAGCGTCCGCAACAGATGGGCCAAACACAGTAACGCTGAACAGGAGCTACTGCGCGTCGAGCATTACCGCGATGTGGGTCGCATGCCAGAACGGATCGGCTGCGAGCTGGGCGTGTCCGCTGTTTAGGGCACCGAGCGCCCGCTGGCGCAGCGCGTTGTCGGAACTGCGTTCGGCAAGCTCGAGCGTCGCGGCGATCAGGGTCGCGGACGGAGACGGCAGTGGCCCATCGACCACAGCATCATCGTCCGCGCGCCCGGCGACCAGCGCCGACTCGCTCAACCGCCAGCCCTGCTTGCCATAGAAGCGTCGCCAACCATCATCAATCACGTGGCGGGCAAGCGCGAAATCGACCTCGCGCCCCGACAGCGCCCCGAAGGCAACCAGCGCTTCACCAACGTATGCATAATCCTCGAGCGCCACACTGCCCGCCGGAAGTCCGGCGCTTACCGCGCGCCGCAGCGACTTCCCGTCCCAGAAATGCGTTGCGAGCACGCCATGCAATGCCTCGGCGCGCTGCCGATAGCGTGGATCGCCGGTAATCTGCGCCGCCTCGACCAGCGCCGTGAGCGCAAGCCCGTTCCATCCGGCCAGCACTTTGGTATCGCGCGGTAACGCGCGCTGCGCACGGGCCGCGCGCAGCTTGCTTGCCGCGCTCGCAAGCTGTTCCCGCAGTGCGGCCGGGGTCTTGCCGACTTGCCGGGCGACTTCTGCCGCTTCCCGGGCATGCATCGGCAAATGCCCGGCGTCGAACGGTGCGGCGTCCGTCATTCCCCAAGCGGACCGCGCGATCTTAAGCTCATCCGGGCTCAGGAGCTTGCGCAGTTCAGCGTCGCTCCATAGGTAGTACCCGCCCTCAATGTTTTGGTCATCGACTGCAGAGAGCGCAGCGATGTATCCGCCATCGGGGTGCTTCAGCTCGCGCTCCATGAACTCAAGGGTTTCGGCCGCAATCTGCTCATAGCGCGGCTGCTTCAGCACCCGCGCCGAGCGTAGATACAGACGAGCGAGCAGCGCGTTGTCACAGAGCATCTTCTCGAAATGCGGAGTCTTCCAGGTGGGATCCACGCTGTAACGAAAGAAACCACCGCCGAGTTCGTCGTGCAACCCGAGAGAAGCCATGTTTCCGAGCGTCAGATCGAGAAACGCCGCAAGCTTGGCGTCCGGCCGGGCGACGTGCCTCGCCAACAGAAACTCGAGCTGCGGCACCGACGGGAACTTGCTCTGATCCCCGAAGCCGCCATTGATGTCGTCGGCATTCGCGGCCACCGCATCGAGCAGCGCGTTGGCGTAGCGACGCGCCTCCGCACCATCGATCTTCGCCTTCCCCGGCCCCTTGCCGCCGCCGGCCTCGGCCGCGGCCAGCCGCATGAGCGCGGCGCGGTCCTTGGTCCAAAGCTCGTTCAGGCGCGTGAGGATCTCCTTGAATTCCGCGGGCGGAGCATAGAGTGCTGCAAACAGCGGATAGCCCTGCGGCGTGAGGAATACGTTGAGCGGCCAACCGCCCTGGCCACGGCTCGATTCGGCGAACTCCATCATGCGCGCGTCAAGCGCCGGCTCGAGCTCACGATCGACCTTGACCGGAATGAAATAACGGTTCAGCAACGCGGCGATCTCGCGATTGCGGAAGCTCTCGCGCTGCATCACATGGCACCAGTGGCAGGTGAAGTAGCCGATGGAGAGCAGCACCAGCTTGCCCTCGCGGCGCGCGCGCTCCAGCACCGCGGCGTTCAGGTCCTGCCACGCCACCGGATCGTCGGCGTGCATGGCAAGGTACGGTGAGGGGTGCCCCCGCATGCGGTTGACAAGCGCACCGTCGGCCGCCAGCGATGGCAGACATGCCACGAGGCCCAGTAGCAGAGCGAACAGCGGTGCACGCATACGGGAAGAGACGACCGGACGCGCGACCCTATTCCCGCGTCTTCTTTTCTTCGAGCTCGAGTAACTTGCGCTCGCGCTCGTCAAATTCAGCCTCAGCGCCCTCGTCCTGTACCTCTTTGCGCTGGCGAACCAGCCAGCGGGACAAGACGATGCCCAGCTCATACAGGAGCCACATCGGACCGGCCATGAGAAGCTGTGACACGACGTCTGGTGGCGTCAGGATTGCAGCCGCCACAAAGATACCGACGATGACATAGGAGCGCTTCGCCGCGAGTGTCTGCGGGCTTACCACCCCCATCGCCACCAGGATGATCACGGCAACGGGAACCTCGAAGGCAATGCCGAAGGCAAAGAACAGCGCAAACACGAAATCGAGGTAAGCCTTGATATCGGTCATCATCATGACGCCGACTGGGGTCACCTTGGCGAGGAACTGGAACACCATCGGGAAGACGACGAAATACGCGAATGCCATTCCGCCGTAGAACAGCAGCACGCTGGAGATGAGCAGCGGCATCGCAAGGCGCTTCTCGTGCCGATAGAGCCCCGGCGCAATGAACGCCCACAGCTGGTAAAGCACCATTGGCATCGCAATGACTACTGACACCATCGCGGTCAGTCGGATGGGCGTGAGAAACGGCGAGGCCACTTCGGTCGCAATCATGGTCGCGCCTTGCGGCAGTGCCGCCAGCAGCGGTCGCGCAAGCACCGAGTAGATATCGTTCGCGAACGCCACCAGCGCGAGGAAGATAAGCAGCACCGCCAGCACTGCGCGAATCAGGCGATCGCGCAACTCGAGGAGGTGCGAGATGAAACTTCCCTCAGCGGCGCTTGATTCTTTTTGCTCGGCCATGGGGCTTGCGGGCTTTGGGCCCGGGTTTGGATTTGGTTGCCGCGCGCCGCGCGCTCGACGCCTTGCGCTTCGCCCTCACGCGCACCGGCTTGGTTGCGAGCGGCGTACCGATGACGTGTTCGCTACCGACCGGCTTGGCGGGCGGCGGCATCAGCGTATCGAGCGAGGGGGTTGCCGCGGGTTCGGCGGTATTGGCGGGAACCGGATTGACGTCCTGAAGCAGGCGCTGCGAAGCGTCCTCCATGACGCGGCGCGTATCGTCGAGCTCGGCCTTGAGCTTGCGCAACTCGGCAAGCTCCGACTGGTTCATTTCGCGATCCAGATCCTGTTTGACGTCCGATACAAACCGACGCAGCTTCCCCAACCACTGCCCGGCGGTGCGTGCCACCTCTGGCAAGCGCTGCGGCCCGAGCACGATAAGTGCCACGAGCGCAATGAGCAGCAGCTCGGAAAAGCTGACGTCGAACATGGGGAGGCCCGCGAGCGCGGGCTCAGCTCTTGGACTTTTCCTTCGAGGTGACTTCGGCGTCGATCACGCGGCCGGACTCGGGGATCTTCTTCTCCTCGGTACCGCCCTGCTCGGGTTTGGCCTCGCCTTCTTCCTTCATCGACGACTTGAAGTTGCGGATCGCCGCGCCCAGATCACCGCCGACGTTACGCAGCTTTTTGGTGCCGAAAATGATAATTACGACGGCCAGTACTACCAGCCAGTGCCAAATACTGAATGAACCCATCGTTGCTCTCCAATGAATCGCGGGGAAGAACCGGCTCGCGCTTGCCGGTCATGGCGGATATGTCACTTGCTGCGAGCGGCTTTCTCTTCGTGACCCGACACCCCAAAACGCCGCTCAAGCTCAGATAGGATATCTTGCGGTTTCAGGCCCTGCTGCGCAAGCAGCACCAGCGTGTGAAACCACAGATCCGCGGTTTCATGGACAATTTTCGCCCGATCACCGCTTTTCGCAGCGAGCACGGTCTCTGTCGCCTCTTCGCCGATCTTCTTCAAAATGGCATCAAGCCCTTTCGAATAGAGGCTGGCCACATAGGACGAATCTGCGGCGGCGCTTTTACGCGCCTCAAGCACTGCCGCCAACCTTTCGAGCACATCGCTCATCGTGATCACTTGTTGCCGTAAATATCGGCCGGCTCCCGAAGCACCGGCTCGACGCTAACCCAGCGTCCATCCTGCAGGCTCTGGTAGAAGCAGCGTTCGCGTCCGGTGTGACAGGCGATGCCGCCCTGCTGCTCCACCAACAGCAGCACGGCGTCATTGTCACAATCGAGGCGAACGTCCTTTACCACCTGCACGTGACCTGACTCCTCGCCCTTGCGCCAGAGCTTCCCGCGCGATCGCGACCAGTACACGGCGCGACCCTCAGCGACCGTGCTGGCAAGCGCCTCGCGGTTCATCCACGCCAGCGTCAGGACTTTGCCAGTGCCGACTTCCTGCGAGATGGCCGGCACCAGTCCATCGGCATTCCACTTGATGGCATCGAGCCAGGAGTCGCTCACGACAGACTCTTCAATTGGGTTGCAGACCCGTGCAGTTTACCGCCCCGGGAGGGGGAAACCTACCCGGCGGCTAGAGACGGACTTCGATGCCGCGTTCGGCCATGCGCTGCTTGGCCTGACCGACCGTATAGGTGCCGAAGTGGAAGATGCTCGCGGCCAGAACGGCATCCGCATGGCCGTCCAGAACGCCCTCGGCCAGATGATCGAGGTCGCCAACGCCCCCGGAGGCAATGACCGGAATACTCACGGCGTCGGCCACCGCGCGAGTGAGCGCCAGATCGAATCCATCCTTGGTGCCATCGCGGTCCATCGAGGTCAGCAGGATCTCGCCGGCGCCGTAGCGCGCCATGCGCTGCGCCCACTCGACGGCATCAAGTCCGGTCGGCTTGCGCCCGCCATGCGTGAAGACTTCCCACTTGCCCGGGCCGACCTGCTTGGCGTCGATCGCCACAACGATGCACTGAGCGCCAAAATGATCAGCCGCCTCGCGCACCAGGTCCGGGCGCGCCACCGCAGCGGTATTGATGGCAACCTTGTCGGCACCGGCATTCAGCATGCGGCGCACATCTTCAACCTTGCGGATGCCGCCGCCCACGGTAAGCGGAATAAAGACCTGTTCCGCCATCGCCTCGACCACGTGCACCATGGTGTCTCGGTTGTCGGAGCTCGCGGTGATGTCGAGGAAGGTGATCTCGTCCGCGCCCTGCTCGTCATAGCGGCGTGCGATCTCAACCGGATCACCGGCATCGCGGATCTCGACGAACTTGACACCCTTCACGACGCGACCGTTATCGACGTCGAGACAGGGAATGATGCGTTTTGCGAGGCCCATGGGAATTGGCGTAGCGAATGATGATTGATTGGACGCGGCCCCTGGCGCGCCGCGGTTCAACACTCACCGAGCAATATGCAAGATTGCCCTATTTGGCCAACTTGTCCGCCAGCTTCTGCGCTTCGGCGAAATCAAGCGTGCCCTCGTAGATCGCGCGTCCGGTGATGGCGCCCACGATACCATCATCCGCCACGGCACAAAGCTTGCGGATATCGTCGAGATTGGTGATGCCGCCCGAGGCGATCACGGGGATGGAGATCGCATTGGCGAGCTTCACTGTCGCGTCAATGTTGACGCCGGTCATCATGCCGTCCCGTCCGATGTCGGTGTAGATAATTGCCTCGACGCCCATGTCCTGGAACTTCCTCGCGAGATCGACGACGTCGTGGCCGGAAAGCTTCGACCAGCCGTCGATGGCAACTTTGCCATCCCTCGCATCGAGCCCGACGATGATATGGGTCGGAAACTCCGCGCACACATCGCTCACGAAATGCGGTGCATTCACGGCCTTGGTGCCAAGAATCACATAACGCACGCCGAGATTCACGTATGTCTCGATCGTATCCTCGTCACGGATCCCGCCACCGACCTGGACCGGCAGGTCCGGAAAGGCATTGATGATGGCCTCGATGGCGTCTGCGTTGACTGGTACACCGGAGCGCGCGCCGTTCAGATCAACGATATGCAGGCGTCGCGCTCCCGCCTTGACCCAGCGTCCGGCGGTCTCCACCGGATCGTCCGAGAAAACCGTAACGTCGTCCATGCGCCCCTGGCGCAGGCGCACGCACTTTCCGTCCTTCAAATCGATCGCGGGAATGACCAGCAGCGACATGCTAGGTGTACATCGGTACGGAGCAGCGGGCGAGGAGATTTTGGGTTGCTTTCCCTAAACAGATAGCACAAATCACTGCACCGTGCCGTCCCAGGTCGTAAAGTTGCGCAGCAGCTGCAGGCCGGCGTGCTGGCTCTTTTCGGGGTGAAACTGCACGGCAAAGATATTGGCACGGGCGGCGGCCGAGGTAAACGTGAGGCCATAATCGGTCGTGCCGGCGATCCAGGTGGGATCCGTCGACGCCGCATAATAACTGTGCACGAAGTAGAACCGCGTGTCCTGCGGGATACCATCCCATATCGGGTGCGGACGCGTCTGGTGGACCTGATTCCAGCCCATGTGCGGCACCTTGAGCGCCCGGCGCGAGACCGGGTCGACCATCTTGTCCACCGGAAAGCGCTTCACCTGCCCGGGCAGGATGTCGAAACCGGCCACCCCGCCGCCTTCCTCGCTCCACGCGTAGAGGGCCTGCAGGCCGAGGCAGATGCCAAGAAATGGTTTGGTCTCAAGGGCCTCGAGCAACACCTCGCGCAGCCCCTTCTCGCGCAGCGCCGCGACGCAGCCGCCGATAGCGCCCTGTCCCGGAAATACCACCCGCGACGCGCGCCGAAGCTCGTTGGCGTCATGCGTCAGCACCACGCGCAGTTGCGGCGCGACATGCTCGAGCGCCTTGCAGACGGAGCGCAGGTTACCCATGTCGTAGTCGATAACTGCGATGGTGGTCATGGCTCGAGAATGGCTGACGATGTGACTGCGGACGGGATACCCGATTCCAGATACCGAACGTCGAATG
>SMTZ1_10001614_pt1 | contig 28814 bp, 26 predicted proteins | sample DeeMarSWOR136_30_FD_25667 | JGI IMG/M metagenome (IMG submission 25667) | reverse complement strand
AACGGTTCAACAGGTATTACAATAGTATGGTCATTCTTTATGCGACTACAGATTAAAGGAGGATATGTGTGAAAGAAAGAACCCTTGCCATTTTAAAACCGGATTGTGTTCAAAAAAGATTAGTAGGTGTTGTAATTGATCATTTGCTTAGGGCAGGTTTTAATATTTTGGCCATGAAGATGGTAAAATTGACCAGAGAAGTGGCTGCAGAATTTTATGCGGTGCATAAGGAACGTTCTTTTTTTAATGATCTTTTGAATTTTATGACAGAATGTGAAGTGATTGTCATGATTCTGGAGAAAGAAGAGGCGGTTAATGAATTAAGAAATACCATTGGTGCTACCGATCCTGTGGAAGCCAGAAAAGGAACGATACGCAAATTATATGCCGATAATAAACAAAATAACATAATTCACGCTTCAGATTCCAAAGAAAACGCAAAAATTGAGATCGGATTCTTTTTTCCCAAAAAAGAAATTATTGAAAATCAAACACTATAAAAAAAGTTGATTTCTTAGGAGAGATAAATGCCAGATAAAAAAGATGTGATGGACATCGAAATTCTTGGGAGAGGTGCTTTAGAAGAGGCTGAGGGGGAAGCTGGAATCAAGCGGGTAGTGGTATTGGGTGCGGGAACTATGGGTTGTGGTATATCGCAATTAATCGCCTCCAAAGGTATGGATGTTATTTTAATTGAGAGAACAGATGAAGGGACCCAGGAGGGATTTAAGAGGATGGAATCGGCAATGGATGTTGAGATCTCTCGTTGGACGATGACAGAAGCGGAGAAAAAAGCGATTTTGTCACGTACCACCGTTACCAGTGATATTGAAAGTGCGGTTTACGGTGATCTGGTAATTGAGGCCGTCACTGAAAATTTAATTGTCAAACAAAATGTTTTAAAAAAGATAGATCCTATCTGTGATAAAGATACCATATTTGTTACAAATACGTCTGCCCTGAGTATAACAGAAATTGCATCCGTGACAGAGCGTCAGGATAAAGTAATTGGCATGCATTTTTTGAATCCAGTACCTAAAATTCCATTAGTGGAAATTGTGCGTGGCTTGAAAACATCGGACGAGACATATAACCTAGTTAGAGAATTTTCTGAGACATTGGATAAAACAGCAGTAGAGGTTTTTGAATATCCGGGATATATTACTACACGTGTTATCGTACCCATGATAAATGAGGCAATGTATATTTTAATGGAGGGTGTTGCCTCGGCAGAGCATATCGATACGGCAATTAAATTAGGGTACAACTTTTCAAAAGGACCGCTTTCATTGGCCGATGCAATAGGATTGGATGAACTGATGGTATGGATGGAAACACTATTCAGAGAATTGGGGGAAGCCAAATACCGCCCATGCCCCCTACTCCGGAAATTAGTTCGCGCCGGGCATTTAGGAGTAAAGACCGGTAAAGGTTTTTTTGAATATGGGAAAGTTGAGATATAATGAATATTAATAAACTGCATTTATAGTCATATCTTTGATCTTGATTTTAATAAATAAAGTAAGAAGTCACAAAATCTAAGGCATAATGATGAAAATTCTCGTTTTAAACAGCGGCAGCTCTTCAGTGAAATATCAAATGATAGATCCTGGAAAAGAGTTATTTCTTGCCCGAGGGGTTGTTGATCGCATCGGAATGGGTGGAGCTATGTTAACACATAAGCCACATGATCGTGACGAAGTGCGCTTAACTGGAGAAATATTGGATCATAAAATGGCGATCGAATATGTGTTGAGTATCTTACTCAGTAAAAATCATGGTGTGATTAAGGATAAAAATGAAATTACAGCAGTTGGTCATCGCGTCGTACACGGGGGCGAAGCATTCAGTTTATCTATGTTGATCACTTCTGAAGTCATAAAAGAAATCGCACGATGCATGGATTATGCACCCCTCCATAATCCACCGAATTTAAAAGGTATTCGCGCTACTCAGGCGTTATTGCCAGATGCACCTCAAGTTGCTGTCTTTGATACCGCATTTCATCAAACTATGCCGGAATATGCCTATATGTATGGGTTACCATATGTCTTATACAAAAGACATGGCATTAGAAGATATGGTTTTCATGGTACCTCCCATCTGTATGTCGCGAAGCGTGCAGAACAGATGTTAAAAAAGTCGCTAAAAACGCTGAGGATAATTACCTGCCATCTCGGTAACGGCGCATCGGTCGCGGCAGTAAAATTCGGTAATTCAATTGACACCTCCATGGGATTTACCCCTCTAGAAGGATTGCTCATGGGAACGCGTAGCGGTGATCTGGACCCTGCCATTGTACTCCATATTATGAACAAAGAAGAACTGGCCATGCATGAAGCAAATACAATGCTGAATAAACATAGCGGCATACAAGGATTGAGTGGTCTGAGTAGTGATATGCGTGAAATCGAAGAGAACTATGATACTAATGAGCGGGCAAAATTAGCGCATCAAGTCTTTTGTTATCGCCTTAAAAAATACATCGGAAGCTATGCCGCCGCAATGGGAGGGCTGGATGCTATTATATTTACCGGTGGTATTGGTGAAAATTCTTCCATGGTGCGTGAACATGTACTTGCGGATTTAGGATTCTTAGGTATTGAGCTTGATAAAAAAAAGAATAACTCTAAAACGACTGGAGAGAAACATATCAGTAAGGTAAATTCTAAGGTGAGTATTCTGGTAATTCCGACTAATGAAGAATTGGTAATTGCTTTAGACACCATGCATATCGTTAAAAAGCTGGGAAAAAAATAGGTGAATATTATTGATAATCTTCAGAACAATTTTTAAATTATAAGATTGTCATGAAAATATATATACACGATCTTGCAGATGGTCTACATGAATTTTCAACAGAGACTACAGTCCAAGATCTTCAGATAGAAAATAAAGAATATTATCCTGATAAAATATATTTGGATATAATCGTCGATAAAATTCAGAATGTCTTTCGCTTTCAAATAAGAATTAAATCGATAGTTCATTACTTATGCGATCGATGTCTGAATGAATTTAACGCAGATTATGAAGAGCAAACAGAGCAAATATATCAAATCGGCCACAGTGATTTAGATGAAGATGATGAAATTGAAATAGTACCAGAGGGTACTAAAGAAATTGATATCACCAAGGCAATTCAGGATGCTTTTATATTGAACAGACCGATTAAATTACTCTGTAGACCAGATTGTAAGGGATTATGTACCAAATGTGGTGCCGATTTGAATGTTCAGAAATGTGATTGTGTTTTTGGCGAGATTGATCCCCGCTTACAGAAATTAAAAATGTTTTTGAAATAGGAGAGAACATGCCCAATCCAAAACGTAAGATATCTAGATCAAAAAGAGATAAACGACGCGCTAGCTGGTCAGCCAGACTGACAAACGCAAGCCTCTCCTCATGCGCAAATTGTGGTGAAATGAAATTACCCCATCACGTATGTCCTCATTGTGGTTATTATAAAGGTAAGGCTATTTATACTCCAAAAAGTGTTGCATAATTTCAGGATCTAGATTGTTGGAATTCTATATATGCGAATTGCCTTAGATGCAATGGGTGGAGATTTTGCCCCTCAGGCTACCGTCGAAGGGGCATATTTATATCAAAAAGAGACCAAATACCGTAATGAGATAATTTTAGTTGGCATTAAAGAAATTATCGAAGAAGAATATACTAAGCATAGACATTGGCAAGACTCCAGAATCCACATTGTTAACGCTAATGAGTCCATCGAAATGAATGAATCGCCAACCGAAGCATTGAAGCAAAAGAAAAATGCGTCCATGCTGGTGGGTATTGAATTGCATAAAAATGGGGAAGCCGATGCCTTTCTTAGTGCTGGAAATACCGGCGCACAGATGGCAGCAAGCCTTTTGTATTTGGGAAGAATCAATGGTGTGAATCGCCCTGCTATAGGTTCTTTCATTCCTAGTGAAAGAGGAATGGTTTTTCTTATAGATGTCGGTGCCAACGCCGACTGTAAGCCGGTTAATTTGTTACAATTTGGAATAATGGCCGGGATTTATGTAGATCATATATATGATAATACAAATCTGAGCATCGGACTATTGAGTATTGGCGAAGAAGAAAAAAAGGGAAATGAGCTAACGCAGGCTGCATATCAACTCATGAAAAGAGATTTACGTGGATTTTATGGAAATGTTGAAGGGCGTGACATTTTAAAAGGCAAAGTGGATATTGTTGTATGTGATGGTTTTGTCGGTAATATTATCTTAAAATTTACAGAGAGTGTTATCGGTGTTCTCTCCAAGAGTTTTAAGCGAAATCTGGGTAGTAATCTTTTTATAAATTTAGGAGCGCTATTGGTTAAACCTGCGTTTTCTGAATTGCGCAGAAATTATGACTATCAAGAGTATGGTGGTGTACCGCTCCTGGGTGTTAATGGTATATCAATAATTTGTCACGGTAGTTCAAGTGCGAAAGCTATTAAAAATGCCATATCCGTGGCTGAAAGAATGAGCCTGAAGAAAGTTAATGAACATATTGCTGTAACTTTAAAAAATAGAGGAGAAGGTAAAGAGTGAAACCGAGGGCATATATCTCAGCGATTAGTCACTGGGTTCCTGAAAAAGTCTTAACTAATCTTGATCTGGAAAAAATGGTGGATACAACCGATGAATGGATCAGGACCAGAACGGGAATAAGAGAACGGCGTATATTAGAAGATGGTAAAGCTCCTTCTGATATGGGGGCTGAAGCTGTAAAGTTATTATTAAAACAGCGCGGTATAAGCCCGGAGGAAATAGATGTGATAATCGTGGCCACAGTGACCCCAGATATGTTTTTCCCCAGCACCGGCAATTTAATTCAGTATAAAGTAGGGGCAAGCAATGCTTACTCTTTTGATATATCGGCGGCTTGTTCCGGTTTCATTTATGCTATTGCGCTTGGTGCTCAACTGATTGAAGCTGGCCATAATAAAAAAATAGTGGTTGTGGGCAGTGATAAAATGTCAGCAATTACAAATTACCGCGATCGCAATACATGTGTTTTATTTGGAGATGCCGCGGGGGCCGTGCTTTTAGAACCGTCACCAAATGAGAAAGTCGGTATACTTGATTTTATACTACATTCTGATGGCAGTGGTGCAGATTACCTCCATATGAAAGCTGGAGGAAGCAAATTTCCCGCCACCTTAGAGACAGTGGCTAACGACTGGCATTATATATATCAGGATGGCAAAACAGTGTTTAAATTTGCCGTGCAAAACATGGCCGATATTGCTGAGCAAGTACTAAAAAGAAATTCCTATACGGGTAAGGATGTGAAATTGTTTGTGCCCCATCAAGCTAATTTGCGCATTATAGATGCAGCAGCAAAAAGATTGGGACTTGATAAGAAACAGGTGGTGATAAATATCGAGCGTTTTGGTAACACTACAGCCGCCACCATTCCACTAGCATTGTCTGAGGCATATCAGCGAGGGAATGTGGAAAATGGGGACTTAATTGTCTTTGCCACATTTGGTGCGGGATTTACCTGGGCCAGCGCTTTGATACGTTGGGGTATCGATCCACCAGTAAAGGTGTCGTGAAAAATAATCTCGTTATCTTAATAGCACAATTCAGTTGATGGACTAGGAGAAAGATCAGTTTTGAGTAAAAGAGCCTTTTTATTTCCTGGTCAGGCTTCTCAATTTGTAAGCATGGGGAAGGATCTCAATGATCGTTTGCCTGAAGCAAAAGAAATTTTCCGACATGCCGATGAACTCATGGGTATTGATCTGGCAAAGATCTGTTTTGAAGGGCCTGAGGAAAACTTAAAACAGACAAACATTACCCAACCAGCCATCTTTGTGCATAGTATGGCTGTTTATACTGTTTTAAATAATAAGAAATTTAAACCCGCTGCCGTTGCGGGGCATAGTCTGGGCGAGTATAGTGCCTTGGTTGCGGCTGAAGCCTTAAGTTTTGAGGATGGTTTGAGGCTGGTTAAAATTCGCGGTGCTCTGATGAAGCAAGCTGGAGAAAAAAGACCGGGTACGATGGCAGCAATTATCGGTTTGGATCCTGAGCAGGTGTCTGAAATTTGTGATTCTGTTAGATATGAAAAGAGTGGTAGAACTGGTAGTAAGTGGTGCCTTCCATTCACCTTTGATGGAGAGCGCTCAGGAAGGCTTGGCTAGAGCACTCGAGGAGACCGAAATTAAGGAGGCACAAATTCCTGTTTTTAATAATGTTTCAGCCACAGCTACTACAAATGCAGTCGAAATAAGAGATCTATTATATCAGCAGTTAACCAATCCCGTCCGGTGGGTGGAAATTATTAACAATATGATTGCATCAGGGATCGATTCTTTTTATGAGGTCGGGCCGGGAAATGTACTGTGTGGTCTGAATAAAAGGATAACCAGGGAATTTGAATGTTTGACTATAGGAACAGTTGCTGAATTAGAGGTGCTTAAGTTAATTTAACTATTGAATACTTAATTTAAAAAAATATCCATTGAGGAAACTTATGGGACTTAAAGGAAAAACGGCCATTGTAACAGGTTCTGCTCGTGGCATCGGGCGCATGATTGCTCTGGAGTTAGCAACAGCAGGTGCCAATGTGGTCGTATCAGACCTTATGGTCGAAGAAGGCCAGAAAGTTGTTCAAGAAATAATAGCCCAGGGGAGTAACGCTATTTGGGTTAAATCGGATGTTACTAAGAGTGAGGAAGCCAATCAATTGATTCAAAGTACATTGGATAAATATGGACAACTTGATATTTTAGTAAATAATGCAGGAATAACGCGGGATAATCTTTTAATGCGTATGTCGGAGGAAGAGTGGGATTTGGTGATAGCAGTCAATTTAAAAGGCACTTTTAATTGTATCAAGGCAGCGACCAGAACATTTATGAAACAGCGCTCTGGCCGGATCATCAACATTGCTTCGGTAGTTGGTCAGATGGGAAATGCCGGACAGGCAAACTATGCTGCTTCTAAAGCGGGAATAATTGGCCTGACTAAATCAGTTGCAAAAGAGCTGGCATCGAGAAATATATGCGTGAATGCCGTCGCACCGGGATTTATTCAGACAGCAATGACCGATAGTCTCCCTGAAAAAGCAAAAGAGACTTTGTTAAATCTGATTCCCTTGGGTCGCCTTGGTCAGGCCCAGGATGTGGCAAAAGTAGTGCGATTTTTAGCTGAAGACGATTCCAGCTACATAAGCGGCCAGGTAATCAATGTGGATGGCGGAATGGCAATGTAGTGTAATATTTTAAATAAACAGAAAGAATAGATTAATAAGCGTTAGTCAAAAAAGTAATTAATACAAGCCTATTAAGGAGGAAAGAAGATGGATATTGAAGCAAAAGTTAAAGAAATCGTTGTCGAGCAACTTGGTGTTGATGAAGCGCAGGTTAAACCTGAAGCATCTTTCATTGATGATTTAGGTGCGGATTCTCTCGATACCGTGGAGCTGGTTATGGCCTTCGAGGAAAAATTTGATATTGAAATCCCTGATGAGGACGCAGAAAAAATTCGTACGGTTGGTGATGCTATCTCATATTTGAAGGAGAAGATGGAATAAGATTATGCAGAGAAGAGTAGTAATAACAGGTTTCGGAGTGGTGACTTCCATCGGTTTGAATGGTGCGGAGTTCTGGCAATCACTTATGGCGGGTAAAAGTGGTGTAGATCTAATTACCCGCTTTGATACCGACGGTTATAGCACAAAAATTGCAGCTGAAGTAAAAGGATTCGATCCTGAAACGCATTTTGATAAAAAAGAAGTACGTCGGCTGGATCCTTTTGCACAATATGCAATCGTAGGCGCTCGTGAAGCGATAAAGAATTCAGAAATTAATTTTGATAATGTGGATAGAAATCGGGTTGGTGTTATTGTTGGTTCTGGTATTGGCGGCATACTATCTTTTGAGAACGAAATTAAAAAGATGCTCGAACAGGGTCCCCGTAGGGTAAGCCCTTTTTTCATTACACAAATGATTTCTGATATTGCAGCTGGTCATATTTCTATGGAGTATGGTCTTAAAGGTCCCAATTATGCTACAGTTTCAGCTTGTGCTACCTCGGGACATGCAATTGGAGTAGCAACAATGGCGATACAACGAGGTGATGCTGATGTCATGATTTGTGGTGGTTCCGAGGCATCAATCACGCCCATGGGTGTCAGTGGTTTCATGGCCATGAAAGCAATTTCTACCAATAACGAAAATCCGCAAGGTGCCAGCCGGCCTTTTGACTTAAATCGCGATGGATTTGTGATAGGAGAAGGGGCTGGTATCGTAATTATCGAAGAGCTACAACATGCTCAACGTCGTAATGCACCTATCATCGTTGAGATCGCGGGATTAGCTTTTACAGCAGATGCATATCATATAACGCAACCAGCACCCGGAGGTGAAGGAGCGGTTAGAGCAATGCAGCTGTGCCTTGAAGATGGAGGTTTACACCCGGAAGATATTGATTATATTAATGCGCATGGCACAAGTACACCGTATAATGATAAAAACGAGACAGAAGCGATAAAAACTGTTTTTGGTAAGAGAGCCTATGAGGTCGCAATCAGCTCAACCAAATCTATGACGGGCCACATGCTTGGGGCGGCCGGCGCCGTTGAATTGATTTCCACAGCCCTGGCTATGCAAAATGGTAAAATTCCGCCCACGATCAATTACGATACACCCGATCCTGAATGTGATTTAGATTATACTCCAAATCAGGCCAAAAAAGCGGATATTGATGCAGCGATCAGTAATACGTTTGGCTTCGGTGGTCATAATGCTTGCATCAGTATTAAGAAAATATAAAATAATTTAATGAGGGTTGGTTTGTAATCAACCCTCGTTTCACTCTTATGGTTATAAAATTATTCCATAACACCCTCAATCGCTTCTTTAGACAACACCAGTCTGATTTTAACGTTGCACAAACAGAAAAAATTTTAGATTATCGCTTTAAAAATAAAAACCTCTTGCTTAAAGCATTCAAACACCGTTCCTATCTCTCCGTGACTGGAGAGGCGGCTCATGAGTCAAACGAACGCCTGGAGTTTCTTGGTGATGCCGTCTTAGATCTGATTGTAACCGATTTTTTATATAAGAAAAAACCCTACAAATCAGAAGGTGAGTTAACAAAGTTGAAATCGGTTTTAGTTTCCCGCAATGTTCTGGCAGAGATTATATCACAGCTTCAATTGGGTAAGTATCTGCTACTTAATCGTGGGGAAGAAAAGACCGGTGGTAAAGAGCGTAACTCCAACTTGTCTAATCTTTATGAATCACTCGTTGGTGCAATTTATTTGGACGGCGGTTTCGTAAAGGCTCAGAGATTTATTTATAGGTCATTATTGCTGCAATACAAACGGTTTATTGATAATCAAAACTACTTAAACTACAAAAGCATTCTACTTGAGTATACCCAAGGACAGGGACTTGGTGTTCCAATTTATCGCTTAATTCAGGAAAATGGTCCCGATCATGACAAATTATTTGTTATGAATGTAAGTGTAAACGGTAATGGGCAGGCGCAAGGGCAGGGGAAGAGTAAAAAACTTGCCGAACAAGAGTCAGCGTGCAATTTACTTAAAAAAATAGCTCCGCAGCTAATCAAAAAGGATATCTAGGTTGACCAATAATCTTGTATCACTTATTAATAATTAATAAATTAAAAACTTTTAAATCAAAACGATCGGACTTCCTTAGTGAAAATTATTAATGTTGTCGGAGCCAGGCCAAATTTCATGAAGATTGCGCCTATCCAGCGAGAAATGAAAAAGCATCCCTCTCTGCATCCTTTCTTAGTCCATACCGGCCAACATTATGATGACACTATGTCAAAGTTTTTTTTTGAAGACCTGGAATTACCTGAACCGGATAAATATTTAGGTGTAGGTTCAGGGACCCACGCACAACAAACGGCAAAAATTATGATGGAATTCGAGAAGGTTGTCGAAAAAGAGAAACCGGATTTGGTAGTAGTGGTAGGGGATGTAAATTCGACCGCTGCCTGCAGTATGGTCTCTTCAAAAATGGGAGTTGCCGTGGCTCATATCGAAGCCGGCCTGCGTAGTTTTGATCGTACTATGCCCGAAGAAATTAATCGTATCATAACAGACGCACTTTCTGATTATCTATTCGTTACGGAAAAAAGCGGCTTAGAAAATTTGAAAAAAGAGGGTATTCCTGATAGTAGAATTTTCTTCACTGGCAATGTGATGATCGATTCCTTGGTATATTTTTTACACAAAGCTCGTTCTACGCAAATCCTTAAGCAATTAAATGTAAATGGCCACCCTTTTGCTCTGATCACTCTGCATCGTCCCAGTAATGTCGATGAAGAGAATAATTTGCGAAATCTGCTAAAAGCATTTTCTGTTATTGGGGAAGAGATAAAGGTTGTATTTCCTATACATCCACGTACCAGGAAGATGCTTAATACTTTTGGTCTTGAAATAACTGCCGAAGCAGTACCCAATCTTATTCTTACCGATCCGATTGGATACCTGGATTTTATGAATTTACTGCAACATGCCCATATGGTTTTGACCGATTCGGGGGGCATACAGGAAGAGACGACCTATCTGGGTATTCCCTGTTTGACTATGCGCGAAAATACTGAAAGGCCGGTTACGATAGAGTTGGGAACCAATATTCTCGTCGGCTCGGATCCGGAACTAATTATTGAAGAAGCGAATAAGATAATAAAAGGGAATGCTAAAAAGGGTAAGATACCTGAATTGTGGGATGGAAAGGCGGCGAAAAGAATTGTTGAAGTTTTGTTGAATAAATGACGATACTTAGAATAATGAAAAGGGAGTTATGCACATAATAAACATTAGAATTATTGTTTTTGTAATACCATTTCTTGTCTTATACTCATTTAATAATGTTGAAGCTCAAGATTATTCTTCGAAAAGGCAGAGAATTGAATCGGCTTCTTCACTTATGGGAATTGGAGCGGATGAATTAATCCAGATGCCCAGCATTGAAACTGGTAAAATGTTGATTGCATCTGTTGATGAGGAAAAATATAAAATCGATGCTGGTGATGTTTTTATTTTGAAAGTGGATGTAAAAGGACCTGCCTTTAAGATTTTTAACAGCGTTGTTACTCCTGCTGGATATTTGGTTATTCCGGATGCTCCTACGATATATGTTCGTTATCTATCTTTAAAAGAAGCAAAAGCTAAAATAAATAAAGTTCTTAAACAAAGTTTTCCCCAGGCAACGGTTGAGTCCCATTTATATCAGGTCCATCCTATAAAGGTTAATGTATTAGGTGCACTCCCCAGGCCAGGCAAATTGACATTGAATTCCAGTGATCGCTTATTTGATGCTGTATCGGCTATGCTTGATCCCTTTATTATCGATACCAGTGTTATTTTTGATTGGGATGTAGTTTCGTTCAGAAATATTGAGATTAAACGCGAGAACGAAAATTCCACTTATGATCTTTTAGAATACAAATTAAATGGTAATCGGAGTCAAAATCCATATCTTTTTAATGAAGATATTATATATATAAACTACCGGGATTCTACTCGCTTTACTATCGCTGTAAGTGGTGCTGTAGCTCGTTCGATTGAGTTCGAATATAATAAAGGTGACCGATTAATTACTGCTATTCGTTTTGCTGCTAATTTGCTACCAACAGCTGATTCATCGCGTATCGAGCTTGTCAGATTTGATGAAAATGAAAAGAATTTAGAAAAATTCATTTTATCCTTTCCTAGCGACAGTAATTTTGTATTGAAATCAGACGACCGTATCTATGTTAGAGAAAAAGTTCAATATCATGAAAAATTTTCGGTTTATGTAGAAGGCGAGGTAAATTTTCCTGGAGAATATGCAATCGAAAATGGAAAAACCTACCTCTCAGAAATTATTAAACAGGCTGGTGGATTTACAGAAAGATCCTTATTATCTAATGCGATGCTGCAGCGAAAAGTATCCCTACTTCCTGATGAGGAGGAACTACAACGACTTAAAGATGCCAGATTGTTAGAAATGAATAGAGTGGAGAGAAGTTATACCACATTGCGTGTTCGAGAGAATAGATTTATTGTAACGACTGATTTTAATAAGCTATTTTTTGAAAATGATCAAACAGAGGATGTCGTATTATTTGACCAGGACTTAATAATTGTGCCCCAGCGAAAAATGACGGTGTTTGTTTCAGGTGGTGTTAATTCTCCGGGGAATATAACATTTAAACCGGAATGGACATATGAAGAATACATAGAAGCTGCTGGTGGCTTTAGTGATTTAGCTCGAGAAGGATGGGTTACTATTATTGATTCAAAAACAGGTAAGTGGAAATATGCAGATGAAGAGGATCGAATTAAAGATGGTGATATGATATTTGTACCGGAGAAGGATAAGTTTGATTGGTATGTATTTTTTAGGGACTTTTTATCCATCACTGCCCAAGTTGTTACCATTGTCCTTGTTGTAGCTACATTAACTAAATAAATATTCAATTAGAAATATATTTAGAGAAATGGAAGAAAAATACCCTTTTATATCCTTTTTTATTCAAAATCGCAAAATAAATATTATAATTTCAATTATTTATATAATATTATCAGTAATCATCGTATTTTTTGTAATCCCTTTAGAATATACATCAAGTGTATCTCTGCTTCCGTCTGCTGCAACTTTTTCACAGCAAATGTTGGGAAAATTAGGTGGTCTTGAAAAACTCGCTGGAATTGATATTGGTGGGGGAATGACGGGTCAGAGTCAGGAAATGTATATGGGAATTATTGATTCCAAGCGATTGCTGGATAGAGTTACAAATCATGAATATGAATTTGTGCATGAAAGCCGGACATTGAAGCAAAATCTTGTAGAATTTTTTGAAATTAATGCAGAAGATGAACGTGAAATTGTAGAAAAAGTACTTAAGAAAATGCGCGAAGATGTAGTAATAGTAAATATAGACGTTAATAATAATATATTATATTTAGATGTAACGACAGAAAATCCATTCTTATCCGCACAGGTAGCAAATAAAATTATAGAGGTTCTTAATGATATTGTGAAAAACGAAATACAGAAAGAATATAGGCAGCAACTTCAATATCTGGAAAACCGATTAGATGAAATAAAAGACAGTCTAAAAATTGCTGAAACTGAATTAATGATTTTCTTAGAAACCAATACCGATCCAACCTTACCTGCCTTTCAGGTGGAACAGCTTAGACTGCAACGTCAAGTGCAAATTCAAACAGAGTTATTGATAGAGTTCCGAAAACAATTAGAAATATTTATAGTTAATAATATGGTAAATTTAGCTGATATTAAAGTTTTAGATAAGGCCTATCCTTCTTACCGGAAGAGCCGTCCTAAAAGAGCTCTCTTATTGATAACCTTCATTATTTTACTCGGATTTGTTCAATTAGCTTTTAATGCATCGGTTGTTATTTTCCGACATTTTAGAAAAGAATTACATGGAAAGCCTCTTGAGGAAGATCAGAGAAAAACTTAATGAGATTATAGCTGTATCTGAACGAAGAAGGCTATCTATCAATTTTGCCAATTTTGGCTTATTTCAAATAATCAACTATATCATACCACTTGTGACAATCCCCTACATAGTTAGAATTATTGGACCTGAAAAATTTGGCGTAATTAGTATAGCATACGCATTAACCTATTATCTATGGATTATTGTAGATTATGGATATAACATATCGGGTGTACAGCGAATATCCCAAAATCAAAATGATATTAGAATATGTTCTCAGATAGCTAAAAATATTTTTATCATTCAAATAGTGCTAAATCTGTTTTGTTTGATACTACTTTTTCTAATAATCAATTTATATAAGCCGTTTTCTGGATATAAAGAAATTTTCTTATATTATTTTTTAGTCATCCCGGCCAATATATTACTGGCCTCATGGTTTTACACAGGAGTGGAACAGGTAAAATATATAAGTTTATTGAGCTTTACTTCTCGTACTATTTATGTGATCTTAATTTTTTCGCTAATCAGAGGAGAACAAGATTTCATTTTAATCCCAATATTTTATAGCGGTTCGATGTTAATCGGTGGAATAATAAGTTTAAATATTATTATACGAAAATTTAAATTAAAATTTGGTAAAACTGTATCAAGTGATATATTTTCTTTCCTGAAGCAGGACAGGCAAATATATATTTCTAATATATTTATGAATTTGTACCGCAATTCAAATATCCTGATTCTCAGTGTATTTGTGAATGAAGCTTCTGTGGGTATATATAGCGCGGGGGAGAAGCTTATTAAGGCCATACAAACTACTTTTGCCCCTATCACTCAAGCATTTTACCCTTTTATCTCGCGCATAACTGTCACTTCAAAATCACATAGTCAGAAAGTAATAAAATACATTTTAATAGTCACTGGCATTTTAGCAGGCAGTATATTTGTGATCATTTTTCTATTTTCTGATATTATTAACCACATTGTATTTGGGAAGGATTTTCTCGCTACTGCTCGTATAATGCGAATTGCCTCACCTGTAATATATTTTGGTGTCATTAATTATATAATCGGAATTATTTTTATGACGAATTACGCTTTGAAAAAAGAATTTTCTTACAGTGTGATTATCGTGGGTCTTATCAACATAGTTATTTGTTCAATTCTTTCATATTATTATCAGAATACAGGTGCTGCTATTTCATTTGCACTCGCCGAAATATTATTATTTTTAGTAATGTGCATTTTTATAGTTAAAAACAAGGAGAAATGGAAAATCTCCAATGGAAAATAATAAACCGCACATCTCAATAATAATATTGAATTGGAATGGTTGGCAAGATACTATTGAATGTTTAGAGAGCGTTTTGAAGTTGAAATATGACCAATTTAATGTAATTCTAATCGATAATAATTCCAATGATAATTCTGTTGTTCAAATTCAAAATTGGGCGAATGGTATTACAAATATTCCAATTGATACAAAATTTCCGGAATTGGTCTATCCGCTTGAGCCAAAACCTATAAAATTTATCGCGTTATCAAGAGATGATAATCTAAAAAATTTTGATTCAATATTGGAAAATAAACAAATCATTTTTATAATAAATTCAACTAATTTAGGATTTGCTGTTGCTAATAATCAGGGGATGTTACTAGCTGCAAGATTTTTTAATAGTAAATATTATTATCTACTTAATAACGATACTGTTATTGAAAAATCTGTTTTAACCGATTTAGTTGATATATTGGAACAAGACGATACAATCAGCGTGGCACAATCAACCATCTATAGTTATGATGATAAAAGTAAGATTACACATGCAGGGGGTAGAATCTTATTTTGGGGGCAGACTAAACATTATAGGAGAATTGATAAGAGTGAGGTAAAGAAAATATCTTTGATAAACGGCTGTGCATTATTCATTAGAGAAAAAGTAATGAGATCTCATGGATATTTATCGGATAAGTTTTTTTTCGGTGAGGAAGATTATGAATTAAGTACGAGATTTAAGAGAAAACGTCTTAAAATGATTTGTTCCGGAGGAAGTAAGATTTATCATAAAGTAGGAATTTCAAAAAATAAATTACTGCAGGATTACGAGAGAAGTGTTGTACTCTTTGCCCTCAACCGTATAGTTGATTTAAAATATTTTTATCCCACATATATCTGGTATTTCTGGAGAATTCTTGCTTTGATATATTTTTCATGTTTGTTATGGATTAAATATAGGGTGCCTTTAAAACGTACTATGTTTTTGATGAAAAATGTCTACAAATATTCCAGCAGAATTGATGATGTAAAAAAGACTACAGTTGATAAAATTTTTAAAATGATGGGACTAGTATAACTCCATTTCAATGCTTTATGTAACAGATTTAGATATTTTATTAACTATGTGAAGTAATGATATAAAAGGAGAACCTTAGAAAATACGATGCGAGGGATTGATTTATGACCATTCAATTGCCAAGCTTGATTTTTTTTCTAACGATTCTAAGCTTAACAATAGTTGATGCTAAAAGACTGAATACTATTATTACTCCCTTTTCAGTAGCAGCATGGCCATTTGTCATAATATCATTATCAGTTAATTTTATGCTTGGTGCTCTGAAATTTCCACCTGTTACTATACGTGCTCATTTTTTTATTCTATTGAATCTTATAATAATTTGGTTGGTCGGATTCATCGTTTCACATTTTCTTAAGACTGAGCATATCAGTGATTCAGTCTCAGATATTTATGATATTTTTAAACCATTTGTAAAATATCAGTATGTACTTATGATTATTTCAGTAGTATCTATCATTATCGTACTTTTTCGCGTTTATGATCTTATTAGACAGTATGGAGGTTGGTGGTTCTTTGGTGATAAGCGTTATGAACAAATGATCATCGTGGGTCCAGCAGCTCATGTAGTTCAATTAGCTAAAGCATGTTTTCTACTATTATTCTTTATTTATAAACATTCTAATAGAAAAATATGGATTATTTTTACGTTTTTAGGTTTAGGTATAGCTATAGCTTCAATCCAGGTTAAATATCACCTGATTTGGTTATTGATTATTGCGTTTCTGTACCTAAATCTTCCAAGATCCCCTTCTAAACAACTAAAAGGTATTGCTAGAATAGGTCTATTAGTTCTAGTGGTAATGAATATATTCTGGATAAGTTTGACCTTTGCCTGGGGAACATTTTCTATTCAAAGTAAAGGAATTTGGAATTACCTTGTTAACAATTCTATCAACTATTTTGTAGCAGGCCCAATTTTACTTGATCGCTGGTTAGATTTAGGAAATATTAAACCTGATTGGACAATGTTAATTGTCTTTAAAAATTTTTTTAATGTTATAATGGGAGATCCTAGTCGTATACATTTTGTACCGTACGTAAGCCATGGTTTTTTTCAAACTGCTCCAGGATTATTTTCTAATGTGGGAACGAGTTTAGGAGTATATTTCATGATAGGGGGGTATCCATTTACTATTTTTATGACCACACTTATATCCTTTTTTTCCTATTTTATTTACTTCCTTAGCTTTCGTACTAAAAATCCAATTCTATTGTACTTAAATTTTATATTTCTGACCATAGGTGTAATGACTTTTTATGGTCAATACTTTACAACAGTTCCTTTATATGAAATGAGTGCTATTTATATCGTTTTTATTTTGATATTTCAAGTGTTAAATTCCGTGAAGGTAAAAGGGTATAGCAAATATATGAGAAAGTTTAATTCTTAGCGAACAGTGGTATACCGCTGGATGGATTCTCTGTAGATCTTTTTTATTAAATTGTCAACTTTTATATAAACATCTTCAACTTTTATACTTTCCATACAAATGGGATCTTGGCAACCCGTTTCGTATCCTTTTCTGTAACAAGGTGCACAATCTAGTCCGGCAGTTAGTGGGATAAAAGATTTTGAAATAGGGCCTGTTATTCTATAATTTGTCGGTCCGTACAGACCAATTAAAGGACTATTTGCACAACAAGCAAGATGGGATACCCCATTACAATTTGATAATGTCAAATCCGCTTTTGAGAGTAGAAGGAGAAGATCTTTTATGCTGAGTTCTCCGGCAAGATTGATCAGATTTTGTTTGTTGTTTACCTTCGCGATAATCTCCTGACACAGAGGTCTTTCTATTTTAGTCCCAACCAAAAAAAACAATGCGTTCTTATTGTCGGATATGATTTTATTGAGTAATAAACTAAAGTGAGTCACCGGCCATCTTTTGTGTTTTTCTATCTCCCCGGAACCGGGGCTGATAACAATTTTTATTGAATTTGAATCCAATTTATTATTTACTTCTAAATGATCGAATGCAAACGTTTTAGGTTTATACAATGGGTATGATACGTCGTTTTTCCCAGCCTTGATATTTAATATTTTTAATACCCTCAAGTTTTCCTCAATTTTATGTACGCTGCTTGGTGCAAGTGTCAGCGTATTGAAAAATGAGAAAGGACCCTTCCAACCCACACGCAATTTTACAGCAGAAAGAAAAGAAATTAAACTGGATTTTGGTGCACTAATTGAATATTGTGCAATAATAATATCTGGTGATAAACGTATGATATTATAAATCAAAATTAAAAAAGCCAATATCATGCCTTTTCGTTTTGAAATGTTCTGAAAATATATATATCTTATATTCAATTCAGGGCATAATTCGTTAATTACAGCAGCTTCTATTTCACTCTTAACAGTGATAGAGAAGTGAACATCTTTATTTCTGGCAATGACTTTTAATGCAGGAACGGTCATAACAACATCGCCGATCCCGTGTGTCATCAGGTAGTGAATATGTAATTGTTTCATGGTTTTATATTAGTGATAGTTTTTAATAATTACAAATTCAATAATTAGAAAGTATTGCATATTTTTTATTAAAATAATATTTATATAGAAAAATAATGAATTTTTTTTTACTTTGCTAAGTAGTAACCTGTTGAGTATTGTTCTCCTTAATAGAAATATTTTCTATAAATGAAATATAAGAGGATGATGCTCATTTTTTATTATTTATCCATAAAATTTTTAGGGTAATCTATAAATAAAAAAAGTAATTCAAAAATAGACTATAAAATATGAGACAAATCGTACAAAATTTTAGAAATGGTAAATTATATTTAAAGGAAGTACCTTCTCCAAATATATCACCTGGTGGTATTTTAGTAAAGACTGTGAATTCTCTAATTAGTATTGGTACAGAAAAACTTATGCTGGATCTAGCAAGGAAAAGTATGATCGGCAAGGCAAGGGAAAGACCTGATCAGGTTCATCAAGTGGTTGAAAAAATAAAAAAAGAGGGATTGAAATCGACATATAAAAAAGTGATGAACCAATTAGATGAACCTAAACCCTTAGGCTATTCATGTTCCGGCATTGTGATTGAAGTTGGTGAGAATGGCGGCAATTTTCAGGTGGGGGATCGTGTAGCATGCGCAGGTGCGGGATATGCTAATCATGCTGAAATAAATTTTGTACCTAAAAATCTGGCGATTAGAATACCCCTAGATGTCTCCTTCGAAGAAGCAGCATATACCACAGTGGGTGCCATAGCTTTGCAGGGAGTAAGACAGACCGAACCCAATCTGGGAGATGTGGTTTTTGTTATGGGTCTGGGTTTGTTGGGATTAATAACAATTCAGCTGCTAAAGGCCAATGGCTGTATTGTTATAGGCAGTGATATTAATCCGGAACGGGTGAAATTAGCAATAAAATTAGGAATAGATCGGGCCTTGTTGGTGAACGAAGATAATATCGTTCATGAGACTAAAAAATTAACATATGGTTATGGCGTTGATTCGGTCATTATAACGGCCAGCACCAAGAGTAATGAACCAATTGAGCTTTCTGCAGAACTCTCGCGACATAAAGGTAAAGTTGTTGCGCTAGGTATGATTCCACTTAATCTCCCGCGAAATGCTTATTATCAGAAAGAATTGGATTTGCGATTATCTATGTCTTATGGACCAGGTCGCTATGATCCTTATTATGAGGAGCGTGGACAGGATTATCCCTTTGCCTATGTTCGCTGGACAGAACAAAGAAATATGCAGGCTATCTTGAACTTGTTAAATGAAAAGAAACTGAATGTCAAATTATTGACCAGTCATCGTTTTAACTTTGAAAATGCGCTAGAGATATATAAATACGTGATGGAGGGTAAAGAGGACTATTTAGGCATATTATTTGAATATAATGAAACAAGGAAGCATACACGCAAAGTCACAACCAAATTTGCTCGCAAGATGATAATACAAAAGGAAGAGGTGGGTTTAGGATTGATTGGGGCCGGTAATTATGCTGGAAGTATGTTATATCCTCATTTGAGGAAATATTCCGAGGTTAAGATTGTAGGTGTAGCAACAGCCACTGGGACCTCTTCAGAAAGGACAGCTAAAAAGTATAAAGCTATAGTAGTGACAACAGATTATCAGGAATTATTAAAAATTAAGGAAATCAATGCTGTTTTCATTACAACCCGACATAATATACATGCCCTACAAACCATCGCTGCATTTAAGGCTAATAAACATGTTTTTGTTGAAAAACCGCTTGCACTTTCATTAAAAGAGCTGGATGAGATAAAGAGAGCATATTACAGAAGCGATAAAATCTTGTATGTGGGTTATAACCGAAGATTTTCTCCTTTAGCACTGAAAGCTAAAGAATTGTTTCATGAAAGAAAAAATCCATTGAATATGATCTATAGGATCAATGCCGGCTTTATTCCCAAAAGCCATTGGGTGCAGGATCCCGGTGAGGGCGGCGGCCGAATAATTGGTGAAGTGTGCCATTTTGTTGATTTTTTCATTTTTCTTAGCAATGCCATGCCGACTCAAGTATTTACGTTGGCGCTGGCCATAAGCGGTAATGACCAGGTATTAGAGGATAATACCTCGATTGTCTTCCGTTTTACAGATGGCAGTGTTGGGACAATTATCTATACCGCAAATGGAGATGCGGCTATGCAAAAAGAATATATCGAAATCTTTGGTGAAGGAAAGTCAGCTGTCATAAATGATTTCAAAGAGCTGCTGCTCTTCTCTAATGGTAAGAGAAAAACAATAAAACTTTCCAGCCAGGATAAAGGTCAGGCGAGAGAGCTAAAGAGTTTTTTTGATGCAGTAAAAGGGAAAACAGCTCCAGCTATCGAATTCAAAGAATTATATGCCAGTTCTTTTGCAACATTTAAAATTATAGAATCGCTTAGAACAGGCCAACCGGTGGAAATTTCTTTGGAATAAACACTTCTATTTAAATCTGTCAATTAATGGTTTATAATTTTTCCAGAATTAAAGAATACTTTTTCAGTGGATGTAGCTATATATTAGCTCTTGAGAAAGTATTTGGCCCGCCGGCTAAGGTGCATATAGAAGTTACCAATATTTGTAATTTTCGTTGTATATATTGTCCACAAAGTGTCCCTAATGAACATTTTAAGATACTCGGACGAGGTAAAATGTCGTTTGAGACATACAAATTGATAATTGATAGATTAGTAGATACCTGTCGTTTAAAAAAGATAGTATTGACTCGAGATGGAGAACCCTTAGTGCATCCTGAATTAGAGGACTTTGTAAAATATAATACTCTTAAAGGACTTAAAACGACGATGGGATCTAATGGAAGTCTGATTACACCAAAGCGTGCATTAAGTTTGATAAACAATGGTTTATCATTGATGAAGGGTGATTTTTGTTATGACAAAAAAAAATATGAATCCTTAAGAGTCGGATCAAATTATGAAAAATCATTACAGGGCTATACAAATATTCTAAAAGCTGCTAAAGAGCATAATGCAACCTTTATGCTCGTTTTAGTCGATTTAAACACCTATTCTTTAACAGACCATGTTTCAATCTCCGAAAGTATTGCCCGATTGCGATCCCTATTCAAAGGATATGAGAAATGGCTGGATGTTGGAAAGGCGGTTATGCATAATGCATTAGGTGAGTCAAAAACAACTTTTTCCACATCTGTAAAGATTTTTCAGGGTAAAAAACGAAAATACAATCTCTGTCATCATCCCTGGTTAGAAATGATTATTGATTATAAGGGAAATGTGGTGGGATGCTGTAGAGATTTAAGAAGCGAATATCAACTAGGAAATATTTTAGATACAGATGATATCGCTAAAAACATCTGGAATGGCGAGAAGATGAGATATTTACGAAGAAATCTTGCAAGGAGACGTCCTGAGAATATAAATATCTGTAAGAAATGTGACTTACCCTATGGTGTTTCCTATGCCGGTAGTTCAATCCCAAAGAAGATACTAAGATTTTTTATTAAATAAATACTTTACAATTACTGCTACCGCTTTATTGAAAGGAATTAAAAATTGATAAGAATATTTTCAATCTCGGTAATATTATTTTCATTAAACCAGATTTTTGCTCAGATAAATAATGTTGAAACAATTGTATTTCCTTATCGCCAAATTCATAGAGATAATTCTAATAATGATGGTTTGGCGTTTAATAAAGATATAATGTACCTGGCAACAAAATTTGATGGGCATATTTATGAATATAATTATATAACGCGACCAGAAGATTCTATTGATAGGTTTAAACCACGTTTGAACGATAAAAATTTGAATTCAATTGGTGCAATGATATACTATAATAACAGATTGTATGCTGCTACATCGTTTGCTTTTGAACGAGTTCCGGATATCTGCATTTTTAATACAACTGATTCTGGTGATAATATTTTACCTATGGCTACCTTAGATGCAAGAAATTCTGCTACTCCAGACAAATCCTTACAAGTTTTTTATGATCCCTTGAGGATTGGTAACTATATTTATTGGGGGTGTTGTCATTCGCAAGGGGGCGGTCCAGCGAAAATTTTACAATTAAATATATCTGATGATAATTATGTTGATACAACAGATATTGTCATAAAGACATCTAATAAAGTCAATGCTAATAAAACTTATTCTCTAGCTATAATTGATAACATTTTGTTTGCTTCAACTGAGTATGGTCAAATTCTCAGGTTTAAATTAAATACGGATTCAGGGCAGATCGATTCCGAAATGAATCAAATTGATTTAAGAAGGCAAGGATTTTCAGATATTCAACATTTACAAGCTGATCCTGGCCCCCCTGACTACTTATGGGCATGTGGAAATGAAAATTCAGCAACAAACTCGGCATTATGTTGTATTGAGTATCCCACCCTTGCATCATATGCTCTTGTAAATGCAAGCAGACACCCAGATGGCGTCAATATTGAAAATACTCGTATATATTTAGGTCCAGAAAGGTATATTTATGGTTGCATACAAGGAGTTCCTGATGGCGGATTTAAAATAAGGAGAAATCCATCTTCACCTTATAAATTTGACTTTAAAATTGTCAGCGAACTTAAATATTCTAAATTTGGTTCTATCCTAGATGGGACCTATTATTCTGGGAAACATTACTTATTTGGCGAAGACTGGCGAGAAGGTTTGGATAATTTTAATAAAATAGAACTAAGAATAATGGAACTGAACTCCTCAGAAATTGAAACAACTATTGAACAGGAAATAAATAACATTAAACAGACAGAGTTGGGTACCATACTTACAGTCTTTGATTCTGATGGCAATGCAAACAATCCCAAATTGTACACTTCAACATACCAAATAGGATATCTGTTCTCTTTGACTTCTGATCTTAGTGATATAACTTTACTAAAAAATAATCATAATATCGCTTTTTCTCTCCAAGCTGATGTAATTAAAGGATACCAAAACAATGGCGATGTATTGTTTGGTATTTATGGCGGGACTGCTCAACCCGCCAGACTATTGTTCTACGATAATTCAAAATCTGATCATTGGAAGTTTATTGAACTCCCAAGAGATCCAGATGGTAAGATTTATAGAAGAATAGAATCTATCACAATTAATGATAGTTCGCAGATGGTATATATTGGAACGGGAGTTCAGACATTCAATAAAAATACTCCAGAGATGGCAGCAATATTCTCGATTGATAAATCTGAACTAGAAGGGAATTCTAATCTTTCAAGTCTGTTTAATCAGGTTGAGTTTTATTGGCCATCAGACATGTCATCCATAAGACCACGGGTCATTATCTCGATGGCATATCATGATAATCATTTATACTGCATTAGCTACCATAATGTAGGTTCCACAATTGAAAATAAATTTTTTAGAGTTAATCTTAATAATCGTATAGTCTCTTCCGATGATATTTATTCTGGTACTTCGGCCTTTGGCCACCACAAGGATAAAAATATATGTGTTGATGATTCTACGCTACTTGTTGGTTTCGGTGCAAAAGTTTTAAAATATGATTTAAATAATTTCTCTATCAACTCTCCTGATAGTATCATTTATCTCGGAGGCGATAAGGTACAGACGGATATAATTTCTGGAATTGTATCGGATACATTATACTACTATATTTGTCAAGGGCAATTAATTAACATCTTTGATAAAAATAATTTTAATCTTATTGAACAATTACTAAATCCAAGAATCGATGATTATTTTATCTCTCTAACAACTCAAAACAACGATCTTTATGTAGCTTCTCATAATGGTTTTATTTATAAGTTTGAAATTACTTCTCCTTAACATCTGAAATTTGGATTGCATTGCGCCAATTTACTCGCACTACATGCTAAAATATTGTAAATTCAAGATATAGCTTATGATTGTTTAGGTATAGACAAAAACCATATGAAAATCAGTTTATTGTTTTCTAAACTGCGTTTAATCTACCATACCATCAAACCCTTAAAATTAAAACAAATTTACTCATTTATTTTATTGCTTTTAAAAACTCATCTATTAAAAAAAATTATTATAAGAAAAACTGCAAAAGCATATCGAACAAATACACCATCCAAAATGCAGCTGGTGCGAAAGCCCTATCTGGATTGCGAGCACGATCTATTAAGTAAAACATTAATATTTTTGAATAAGCGCGTTCAATTCCAAAATCAAATCGAATGGAATAAACCCGATCTCGAAAAACTATGGCTTTATAATTTACACTATTTCGATTATTTAATAAAATTGACCAATCAGGTAGATGAAGAAAATTATATAACAGCCAAGAAAATCATCAATGAGTGGATTGAAAACAATCCGATTGGTTACGGTAATGGTTGGGAACCGTATCCAATTTCACTAAGAGTAGTAAACTTGATCTATTTCTATTATTTTTATTATCAATTTTTCGAGGAGGATGAAGATTTTAAAAATACATTTCTGGGCAACCTGTACCAGCAATGCTACTATTTAACGTTTTTCATAGAATATCATCTGTTAGCCAACCATTTATTCAAGAATGGCAAAGCTATTTTCATTGCTGGACTTGTTTTTAATAATCTTAAATGGCTCAAAATAGGATATCGTATTCTTGAGAAAGAATTGGATGAGCAGATATTATCCGACGGTGGTCACTTCGAACGCTCCGCCATGTATCATGCCCTTATTCTGGAGGACATCCTCGATATTATCAATTTTATGAAGGGCTTTCAAATTGACCTGTTACTGGTTACTTTTACTGAATTACAACAAAAAGCACAAAATATGTTAAAGTGGATGCAAAACATGCTGCATCCGGATAATGAAATTGCATTATTTGGCGATGCGGCGTTAAATGCTACACTCAGATATGACCAATTATCTTACTATTACAGAATCCTTTTGGGGAAGGAAGATAAAGAGGAAGTAAGTGACTTATTTATCCCATTAACAGCTTCGGGATATTTTGCATTTAGATCAGAAGAGCAATTCTTAGTTATTGATTGTGGTATGTTAGGGCCTGGATACCAGCCCGGCCACGCCCATTGTGACCTGTTGAGTTATGAATACTCCTATGCTGGGTGTCGTTTTATTGTCGACAGCGGCATCGGTAATTATCTGCCATCACAACTACGGAAAAAAGCGCGCGGTATCTATGCCCATAATACGGTAGTTGTTAATAAGCTGGATCAGGCAGAACTATGGCAAGCGTTTCGCATGGGAAAACGCATAAAATCAATTGATTTTAAATATGATGAATCTGATGATGAGATACATTGTGTTGGCAGTTATAATAACAATCTGACTACCTCTGAGAACTATAGACATAAGAGAATGCTTACCTTTATAAATAAGTCATTTTTCTATTTCGAGGATGTAATTGAAGTAAAAAGAATCAAATCGCTGGAAAGCCTGATTCATATACATCCTGAATGTGTCATAAAATTGGATGGAAATACAGTTTTTATCAGTAGGGATAGTAAACAAATTGTACTACTTTATGATCTAACTTCAGCACAGATTGAAGTAAGGGATTGGTTTTATGTACCTGAGTTTGGCAAGGTAATTGATACTAAAGTCATTGTTCTTAAGCCCAATATTGAAAATCAAGTTAGATTATCCTACATTATATGTCCTTTGGTTTATTTGGAGCAATGTAGGGGCATTCTGCGGAATGCCCAGCTTTGGGGTTTATAATTTGGAAATTATTATATAGTGTATCTATAAGGTAATTATGTGTTGAATAAGAATCGTCCTTTGCGGATAATGTTGGTGACAGAATATTTTCCTCCGGAGATTGGAGCAGGATCTACCCGGGCTTACGAGTTGGCCAGAAGGTGGACACAGCGAGGTGCTGAGGTAACCGTTGTTACTGGATTTCCCGATTACCCCGATGGTGTTATTCCTGAATCGTATAGAGGTTATTTTTTATTACGTGAGAAAATGAATTCTATCAATGTAGTACGTACTTATATCTATGCTGCGCCCAATAAAGGTTTTTTAAAGAGATCGATCAGTTATTTTTCATTTATGTTTTCCAGCATTATACAGGGGACAAGCGCTACTAAAAAACAGGACCTTCTTGTGGCCAGCAGCCCACCATTTCTTGTAGGTGTTGCCGGTTATGTAATCAGCCGTTTAAAACGTATTCCATTTGTTTTTGAAGTTAGAGATATCTGGCCAGCTTCCATTGTACAATTGGGTCAAATAAAAAATAAAATGATTACCCGCTTGCTGGAATGGATGGAATTATTTCTGTATCGACAGGCAGTAAAAGTTGTTTGTGTGACCGATTCCTTTGTTAAGGACATTAAATCCCGTGGGATCCCTGAATCCAAAATGACGGTTATAAAAAATGGCGTTGACTTAGTATTTTTTAAACCCGACTCGTTAAATACTCAATTACAGAATCAATTAAATTTGAGAGGTAAAACGGTCGTTTCATATATAGGTACGCATGGATTATCTCATGCCCTTGACAAAATTCTTGATGCTGCGAGTCTTTTAAACAATCATAAAAACATTATTTTCCTGTTTATAGGGGACGGGGCAGAGAAAGAGAAGCTGATTAAGAAGTCGGAACTGTTAAAATTAAATAATGTTAAATTTTTAAATAGTGTAGAAAAATCGGAGTTGTCGAAGTATTATTCTATCTCGGATATCCTGTTGGTTCCATTGCGCGGAATACCTTTATTTAAGACAGTAATTCCCTCAAAGATATTTGAAATCATGGCCGTACAAAAACCGATCTTGTTAAGTGTCGATGGTGAAAGCCGGCAAATTGTTGAGGAAGCTGGTGCTGGCTTGTTCGTTGAACCGGAAAATCCAGCGGATTTGAGAGATAAAATATTGGAATTGGTCGCGAATCCTGCGAAAGTTAAAAAGATGGGTGAAAATGGCCGACTATATGTAGAAAAATATTTTGACCGCAATCGACTGGCCGATCGCTATTTAGATTTGGTCGAATCTATCGTAAACATGTGAGAAATCTTACAAATGATCATGGCTCCCAAGGAGATCATATGAATATCGGTATTACAGGTGGCAGTGGCTTTATCGGAAGATACATCATTGAGATACTTCTCGAAAAAGGCATTTCGCAAAGAATAAAAAATATCGATATTGTAAAACCCAAATTTGAAGTAGAAGTTGAATTTATTCATGGCGATATAAGGGATAAACAAAAAATCGATCGCTTTTGTGAAGATCTAAACTGCATTATTCATCTTGCTGCGGCACATCATGATTTTGGAGTGTCGGATGAGGAATACTATGATGTTAATGTAAATGGAACTAAAATATTACTCGCCGCGATGGAAAAACACAAGGTGGATAAACTTTTATTTTATAGTTCTGTTGCTGTATACGGAACACAAAATCTTCCAGCTGATGAAAATACGATCCCCGACCCTGATAATCCCTATGGCACATCGAAACTTGCTGCCGAACGTTTGATTGAAAATTGGGTAAATACAGAAACGCGACGTAAAGCATTTATCATACGTCCCTCGGTAGTCATAGGACCTCGAAATGAAGCGAATATGTTTTTTCTTATCGATCAAATTTTTAAAGGACGCTACTTGTTTAATTTTGGTAATGGGAGGAATATTAAATCAATGGCCAATGTAAAAAATCTGGTCGATTTTACCATGCATTTATTACAAACAGGTTTTACCAATGACGTGAAGTATGAGATCTTGAATTATGTTGATTACCCACAATTAACCAGCCGCGAGAGTATTAATATCATTCATGATGAAATGGGCAAGAAAGTACCCAAAATAGTAATTCCATTAACCGTCGCTGCGGCTATTGGTAAAATCTTTGATTTGGCGATACTGCTATCGGGCAAAAATCTTCCCATTTCTTCTGCCAGAATAAAAAAAATTGCTACGACAACACATTTTGAAGTTCATAATCTTCAGGCCTACAAAGAGGCTCCAAATAGAAGCGTTGAAAGTGGTATACGGGAAATGGTACGCTGGTATCTTAATGAGTATGAATATAAATGACAACTTCATATAAAACATGTACTTTTAAAGAGATTGAGAGAAATTATTCACTAGTATATATAACCAAAATTTATGGAAAGTATTGTCATCATTAGCCTGGCAATTATAACAGCACTGTTAACTACAGCTCAGGTAAAAAAAATTGCCCTTAAATACGGTATTGGATCCCTGCCGGATAACAGAAAAATCCATGTGGGATTCGTGCCTTATTTAGGTGGTCTCGGGATATATTTGGGAGGCCTGGTAGGACTAATGGTAGCGGTATTGTGGAAAGAATATTACCTGCAAACCTTTACCCTGAAATATGCCGCTATTATCTTTGGTGCCACACTAATGCTGGTGACAGGTGCTCTGGATGATGCCCATGGACTTCCTGCCACACAAAAATTTATCATTCAATTAATTGCTTCAACGATTGTTATTTTTTCGGGCTGTAGAATTGATACAATTATAAATCCATTCGGTGATCCTGTTCAATTGGGGATTTTTGCTATTCCTATAACCTATTTATGGCTGATGGGAGTTACAAATGCCATTAATTTACTCGATGGTTTGGACGGTCTG
>SMTZ1_10001205_pt1 | contig 28824 bp, 26 predicted proteins | sample DeeMarSWOR136_30_FD_25667 | JGI IMG/M metagenome (IMG submission 25667) | reverse complement strand
CACGCGGAAGGAAAGCTGGATTACTGAGGCAGCGCGGTCAAGACTTAAATTCTGGCAGGAATAGAAAAGACATCCTAAAGGATCATCTCCTGTATGGTTTTCAAGGATGTCATTCCCGCTTCCCTCCGTCATTCCTGCGGGGCCTGTGCCCGCGAAAGCAAACAGCAGGAATCCAGACTTGTTCCCGCGCAAGCAGGAAACCAGAAATATCAATAATCTATTCTATCGCTGGATTCCCGCCTACGCGGGAATGACGAGGAGGGAGACTAAATTCCTGCGACCTGCTTGCGCAGGCCCAAGCTTCGCAGGAATGACAGATAGTCTCGTGGGAATAACACTGGGTTCCCACAACCGCCTACGAGGACCCAGACTCCGCAGGAATAGCATATAACAGGTTTATCCTTCAGGTGCTTGACTCTTTTTTAAGCCGATCCTCGATGAAGGGGGGGAGGCAAAAAGCGGCCTTATGGATATCCAGATCAAAGTACTTGAGCCCTGGGGGAGGATTTTTTTTTATAACTAGGGGATCCATTATTCCTGAGAGATACACAAAGCACCAGCTTCCCCCCGGGTAGGTGGGGACCGGAGCCAGATAAAAACGAGCAAAATTAAAAATATTCTTAGTTGTATCGTATGTTGTGGCGATGGCTCCCAGCTGATAGAAAGGAGACCCAACTTGGGCCAGAACAATTCCCTGTGGAGAGAGACGGTCTTTCAGGCCTCGATAAAAGATTTCCTGATGAAGGGATAAGGAAGGTCCCACGGGCTCAGACGAATCGACGATGATGACATCAAATTTTTTGTCAACATTCTGGATGTATTCTCCTCCATCCAGGATAAATAGATTAACCCTCCCGTCTTTTAAACAGGGATTCAACCAGGGAAAATGTTCTTTGGAAACATCGATGACCAATGGATCGATCTCGACAAGGTCGACGGCATGAACGGGATAACGGAGGACCTCCTTCAGACTCCCTCCGTCTCCACCACCGATGATCAGAACATTCTTGGCTGACGGATGGACCACAAAGGCCGGATGAACCAGCATTTCATGGTAGAAAAATTCATCTTTTTCCGTGGTTTGAACTAGGCCATCCAACAGCAACACCTTCCCAAAATGGTCATTTTCGATGACTTCAATCCTCTGGAATTGAGATCGGGCATCGTACAGGATCTTTTGGACTTTGAAAAAGACTCCCGAGGATTTTGAATGGAATTCCTTGACCTCCAAGCGTCCCTTACGGCGAGATTGAATTTTATCGTTCATAATGTCCAGATGAATGGCTTCTTATCTGTCAAAACTTTTCCATCCCTCAAATCCGCCTTCAAGTATGGAGGCAGGACAAAAAGAGCCTCATGGAGAGCCGGTCCGTAAAACTGAATATTTTTAATCCCCCTTCTCTTTATCCTGTGGAGGATATCCTCCTTGTTCAATCCCAGAGGATCCTCCTTTTTTGAGGCTAAGATGAATCCCCAAGGCAAGCCGAAAGAAAAAATATAAACCCAGTATGGTCTTACGATCGGAAAAACCTCCTCCAGAGTCCTCGTACAGGAGGCAAAAAACTCATGATAAAAGGGATCTGTGCTCCCTGCTTGAAGGACAAACAGTCCATCTGGGCCCAAAGCTTCATAGATCCTCTTAAAAAATTCTTTGGTAAAAAGATAAACAGAAGGTCCTTCTCTAACAGGTTCTGTTAAATCCGAGATGATCACATCGAAGGATTCGTGTGAATTCTCGATAAAACGCCTGGCCTCACCAAAAACAAGATGTGTCTTAGGGTTGGAAAAAGACCCCTCCGACCACTCGGGCAGATGTTCTTGACAGATTTTGACCAGCTCTTTATCTATATCTACCATAGTCACCTTGTGGACCGGATTATGTCTGAGTACCTCTCTTAGAGTGGCCCCCTCTCCCCCTCCGATAATCAACACCAAATGAGGGGCAGGATGGGTCATGAGGACGGGATGGACGATGGATTCATGGTAAACCCGTTCGTCGATCTGGGCCGATTGTATTTTCCTATCCAAGAAGAGAACCTTGCCCAGAGGAGAGCTCTCAAAAATCTGGACCTCTTGATAGGCGGTCTTTCCCCCGTAGTATACCCTGTCAATCTTTATTCTTCTGACTATATTGCCTGGTAACTGTTCGAAAAAATACAGACCTTCGTCCCTCATGGCCAAGATTATAACACGGTCCAGGACAGAGCGTAAACGAATACCGCTATTTAGGGGGGTCTACGACATCTTTCGCCCATCTTTCGAAAAATGGTAGACTGATATTTTCATTTTTGGTATAGTGTTTCAACCTAAAGGAGGTAAAACATGTATGGCAAGATCAAGGAAGATCTGACACAAGAAATCCAGTCCATCCGTGAGGCAGGCCTCTACAAAGATGAGCGAATCATCATGACCCCCCAGGGGGCTGAGATCCAAGTCAAGGGTGGCCGTCAAGTCCTGAATTTCTGCGCCAATAACTATCTCGGTCTATCCAGCCATCCCAAAGTCATCGAGGCCGCTCATAAAACCCTCAATGCATGGGGGTACGGGATGAGTTCGGTGCGCTTTATCTGCGGAACCCAGGATATCCACAAGATTCTCGAGCAGAAAATCTCCAATTTTCTCCAGACAGAGGACACCATCCTGTTTGCCGCGTGCTTCGATGCCAACGGCGGAGTCTTCGAGCCCATCATTGCCGCAGAGGACGCGATCATCACCGATCAGCTCAATCACGCCTCGATCATCGATGGCATCCGTCTTTGTAAAGCTCAGCGATATATTTATAAGCACGGCGACATGGCCGATCTCGAAGAGAAACTGAAAGAAACTCAGAACCTTCGGTATCGCTTGATCGCCACAGACGGAGTCTTCTCGATGGACGGGGATATCGCTAAACTGGATAAGATCTGTGACCTGGCGGATAAGTACGACGCTATGGTCATGATCGACGATGCCCATTCCACCGGTTTTCTCGGCAAAACAGGGAGAGGCACACCCGAATACAGAGGAGTGATGGGGCGAATCGACATTATCACCGGCACTCTTGGGAAAGCCCTGGGAGGAGCCTCAGGCGGGTTTATCTCCGGAAGACGAGAATTGATCGAGATCTACAGACAGCGCTCAAGGCCCTACCTTTTCAGCAACACCCTGGCCCCGGCTGTCGTAGGGGCTTCCATCGCCGTCTTCGACCTTCTCTCTGAAACCACGGAATTAAGGGACAAACTCGAGTGGAATACAAAATATTTCCGGGAGAAGATGACCGGGATCTTCTGGATGAAGGTATCTACGTCATCGGATTTTACTATCCCGTCGTCCCCCGTGGCCAGGCCAGGATCAGAGTTCAGCTCTCCGCCGCCCATGACCAGGAACATCTCGATAAGGCTATCGAAGCTTTCACCAAGATCGGGAAGAAATATAACGTTATTCAGTAATCGCCCGAAGCGTTCTTAATATCAGGACAGGGGGCTAAGCAGCAGAATCCGTCTCTTCAATCGGATTCTTACCTTCTTCGACCTTTTCCATCGTGAAACCTGTATAACCGTATAATATAGACACCACGGGATTGGAAAGATTCAGGAAAGCGTACGGAATGTACACGAGCGGGCTCACTCCCAGGGTGGCATGCATGAATGCTCCACAGCTATTCCAGGGGATGAGGGGCGAAGTGAGAGTCCCCGAATCCTCCAGGCACCGAGAGAGGTTTTTTGGATGAAGTTTTCGGGCATCAAAGGCGTTTTTGTACATCCGACCCGGGATGACGATGGCTATGTATTGGTCGGAGGCGATGGCGTTCATACCGATGCAGCTCAATATGGTTATGGCCACCAACGAGCCGGTGCGCCTAACCCTCTTCAGCAGGGCCTCGGCCAAGACTTTGAGCATGCCAGTTCTTTCCATGATCCCTCCGAACGAGAGAGCACAGATGATCAGGGCGACAGTTTCCATCATGCTAACTAATCCGCCCCTAGACAGCAGGTTATCGACCATGGCCACTCCCGTGTTCGAAACATAGCCAGAGTGGGCAGCCTCGATGACATCGGCCAGCGTCCGAGATTGAGTCACTAAGGCAAAAATTCCTCCTAAAGCCGTCCCGCCCAAAAGAGCTGGAAGCGGTGGGACCTTCTTGACCACCATCAGGATGACAAACAGAGGAGGAAGAAGAAGAACGGGATGGATGGTGAAATGTGACTTAACCGAGGTCAAGATGACCTCGATATTCTGAGACTCGAGCACTCTCCCCGAAGCCTTTATCCCCAACAACCCAAACAGGACAACGGACAGAGCATAGCCGGGGGCGGTGGTATAGACCATGTGTCTGATGTGAGAGAATAAATCCGTACCAGCTACGGCTGGAGCCAGGTTGGTCGTATCAGAGAGAGGGGACATTTTGTCTCCGAAATAGGCCCCTGAGACGATTGCTCCCGCGACCATCGCCACAGGAAAACCCAAGCCTTGGCCCACGCCGATCAGAGCCACTCCCACAGTTCCAGCAGTGGACCAAGATGAGCCTGTTCCCAAGGAGACGATCGAACAGATGATGAGGGTTGCCACCAGAAAGATCCCCGGAGAAAGGACTTTTAGACCATAATAGATCATCGAGGGAACAACGCCTCCCAACATCCAGGTGCCGATCATCGTCCCGACAACCATCAAAATCAAAATGGCTCCCATCGCCAAGGTGATGCCGTGAACCATCCCTTCTTGAATTTCCGTCCAGGGATGCTTGCTGGCCGTGGCCACGATGGCTGCGACTGCTGCGGCAGAGATCAATGCGATGTGAGGGGGCTGCTTGAAGACGACGATCGTAAAGAAGAGGGCGACGACTAGAAAGGCCACGGGAATCAAAGCGATTCCCAGGCTTATATCTTTCTTCTTCTCACTCACGATTCAGGTCTTCGATTAAAGATTAAGAATTGTACTGAAACCCAAGGGAAAAAGCAAAAGAAAAAAAGGCGACGGTTCTCTTTTTTAGTCTAGGAGATCGTCTCTAGTCAGAAGAGAGATGAACGTATAGCCCAGCTTTTCCAGGTTTTCCCTGCCTCCTTCGAGCCGATCGACCAGCGTGAGAGCGACAACCACCTCACCTCCCTCTTCCTCCACCGCTCTGCAGGCTTTCAAAGTCGATCCTCCAGTGGTGACCACATCGTCGACCACGGCGACTCTCCAGCCAGACTCGAAGGGCCCTTCGATCATCTTGCGCTCTCCGTGCTTCTTGGGTTCCTTGCGAACAATAAAGGCGGGCAAGGGCCTGTCTGTCCCATCGCTCAGAGCAGAAACTACACTGACTATCGGGTCTGCTCCGAGTGTGTAGCCTCCGATGGCATCGATCTCAAAGGCCTTGAGTTCCTCCAGGATCAACCGCGCTGTCAGGTTCGCTCCGCGGGGATCGAGGGTTGTCATCTTGGCATCTATATAATAATTACTCACTCTGCCGGAGGTAAGGACTCTCTGCACGTTCGTGCTCAGTGATTTCTCCTTGACCAGTTGAATGAGTTCTTTTTTGAGTTCTTCCTTTTCCATCTTAAGACTCGCTTTTAAAGATCAATAAATTTTGGATATTTTAATGCCCTGATAATATTTTTTCAATATATCCTTGTAATCGGCTCCGGCTCGAGCCATTCCCACAGCCCCGACTTGGCAGAGTCCCACCCCATGACCCCAGCCCTTCCCTCTAAACGAAAAGTGACTGATTTTGTCTCTTTCATCAGATTCTCTGTCGATGACAAAGAGGGTCTCCCTAAGACCCAGGACGCTGCGAATCTTGAATCCCCTGACCACAGCCTGCGTCTCACTCCCTTTAATCAAGAGTTCGACCACTCTCTTGGACTCACCTCTTTTCTGGGGCACCAGGTCCAGGAGCTCCCCGATCGGATAGAACTGGTTGATTCTTTCCTCGAGTTCTTGTTTAGATTTTCGGGCCTGCCAGAGATGGAGCTTAGAATCCCGGTCAAGAATGTTTGAGAAGGGTGGATAGATTATCTCCAGCACTTGAACCTCTTCTTCGTGTTCAATCCATCTCACCTTCTCTCCTCCCAATAGGGAAAGCTGCGAGTCAAAGGCATACTCACCGTTGTTGTTGATTAAGAAAATAACGTCTGGCGAAAGCCTGAGTCTTATACACTCTGTCTCCTTCTCCAGTTCTATTTCATTCTCCACCAAGCTCTTGAAAATTCCCGAATGAGATAAATCCCGGTAGCTTTGGACAATCCTCCCCAAATAATAGGCCAGCTCACCGCGAGTTAAGGCTGCTTCTGGATTCTTTACGGTCAGCGACGACGAGAAAATACCGGATTGGATGAAATAAGCCAGAGAATCCTTTTCCTCCCCGTTCCAGGCTGGATAATCTTTCAAGATGAAGTTCCTTTCACTCTCTATCATCAGGTTTTGGATTCTTTCCTCCCAGTCGAAAGCTTGAACAACGAGTCGAACAAAACTGCCATAATTCAGTTCTAAAGATTGGGGCGAGAAACCATTGCTCTGCTTACCCAAGACGTCTAACGCCCCGTGCATCCAGCTTAAGGCTTCCTCATAGGAGGCTTCTTTGGAGTAAAAGTCGGGATCTAGCTCATTCGGGATGATCTTCGACCCGATTAGGGCGACAACCATAGGGCTGATGTTCGTATTATCTAGGATAACGGGTAGAACCATCTTCTGGCTCTTGAGGACATACTCTTTCTGTTTTTCGTAGGTGCATTCTGTGCTTCGCAGATATGGAAGAGCAGGCCCCCCAAAAATATTCTCGACATCCTCGGTCATGCCGCCGCAGGTGCTCGTGTACAGGGCATCGATCAGCTTCCCTTTATAAAGCGCCACTTCTCCCTGAGTCATTTCCACGGCCTGGCTGCTCAACGGGTGTTCAGCGCTCATCCCGATGTAGAATTGATCGTTTGGAGTATCCGAGATGTCGAACCCAAGATCACTGTTCATTCCCAATTTCTTGATGGCGTATGTCCGAGCCGCTACTGCCTGAGCTTTGTGGGCCTCAAGCTCCCTAAAATCATACGGAGAGAGCTCGCTCGGAACCACCCCTTTCAAGTAGTCCTCTACGTTGAGAACATTGACGAGAACAAGGCCCTTAGGACTGGCTTTGAGCACAAAAAATCCCCGATAGTTTCGACCATTATAAGAAAGATAGCTCTGCCTGTTTTTGGGAATAAAATACAGAACTGTTGTCTCCTGAAGGTTCATGAGTTCGTCGTTAATAAGGATCCAATGAGGTTTTGAATGATCTGTTGTGACTTCTTCTCTTAAGATCCAGCTTTCCCTAAGACCGATCTGATTCAACTCCTTGATGAAATTCAGGGCTTCTCCTCTTGTCAGGAAATCCCCCACTTTAACCTGGAAGGCCCCGATGATTTCATTCTCTTGATCCTCAGTGACATAGATCTTGTTTGCGATCTTCAGCGCCAAATCCTGGGCGATGGCTTCCGCCTCCTCTTTTTCTCTAGCCTGAGCCACCTGGACCAAAAATTTCTCAGTCAGTTTCTCCCGCTGTCCCTTAATCCGAACTTCATCCGCATCCTCAGCCAGGAGCTCGTAATGGGAATTGACCTCGTAGACCTTCATACCCGAAGACGAGCAGATTCTTATATCGCTTAAATTTACCCCCAGCCCAATTTTGATGATCGGCTCCTTAATCAAAAAGCCATGAAAAAAAGTCTTGTCCCTTCCAAACTCAACAGGTTGCCCCCCCAATATGAAGAAAGACAGGATGAATGTTATAAAAAGTCTGAACTGATTGTATGGGGGGGATCTCATGGGTTGATTGTTCCTCGAGTGATTATAGATAGCGTTTTACTCGAATGTCAAGGAAAAAATTCAATATGTTCTACCTCATTTTATATTAAATACCATATATAGTATGAACTATTTCTTCATAATGAACTCGTAGATTAGCCGAAATAGAGTCATCTGTCAAGTCATTTAGTCGAAGGATTTCTTCTTAAGTTTTACGAAGAATTTTAGATGGACTTCACTCTCAGGAAGGATTAAAATTTTGAAAAACGAGGCCAGAAACAGAGATAGAAAAATTCAACCAGGAGAAATCATTTCTATCACCGTCATGACCGGACCATCCCCAGCCGTTAGAAGCATGATGAAAAAAATTATCGATGCATTTGTCAACTTCGGTTCAAATTGATAAGATAGACAATCAAAGACAAGTCGCCACTAACGATGAAAGATAGCACACCCGTTCGAATCGACAATCCGAGAGACAAACTAAATTTGCTCCTCATCGGGGAGGACCCAGCCCCGTTCTATTCTATACAAGACTCTTCCATTTCCAATCACTGGAATGTCTCTTTTGCCAATCCAAGGGAGGACGTCTTCTCTCGAATCAGGGAGGATGAAATACAGACCATCATCATTGATGAGGAAAAGAAAAGAAAGAGGGCCCTTACCCTCCTTAGAAGATTAAAGGCATTTGATTCCTTGTTGGACGTGATCTACATCAGCGAATCAATGTCCAGGGAGGCCGTGGTCAATTTGATAAATCAGGGAGTCACTGATTTCCTGACCAAGCCCTTGAGGCTTGATCTCCTAGAAAAAACACTGAGAAAAATATCGGACAAAAGATCGATCAGACAAGAGACTTTCCGGTTGGAAAAAGAACTAGAAAAAAAATATGTCTTCCAAGGAATGATCGGAAAAAGTCCTCATATGCTCGAGGTTTTCTCCCTCATCGACAACATCTCTAAGCATTTTACAAGTGTGCTGATTACTGGCGAAACAGGGAGCGGAAAGGAACTCGTGGCCCGGGCCATTTCCAGTCTTAGCGGAATCGAAGATAATAAATTTATCATCTGCGATTGTGTCGCCATTCCTGAGAATCTGTTCGAATCCGAACTCTTCGGCTATGTGAGGGGAGCCTTTACTGGAGCTGATAGAGATAAGAAAGGTCTGTTTGAAGAAGCCAACAAGGGAATCATCTTTCTGGATGAAATTGGCGAAATCCCACTCTCTGTGCAGGCCAAGCTTTTACGAGTTCTCGAGCAGCATCAATTCAGGCCGCTGGGTTCAAACCGAAACACGAAGGTGGAGGTCAAGGTGATTGCAGCCACGAGTCGAGATTTGCGAGAGGGGACCAAGGCCGGTTCTTTCAGGGAAGATCTCTTCCACAGGCTCAATAAGGTCGAAATTCATCTTCCCCCTCTTTGGAAGAGGACTGAAGACATTCCCTATCTGGTGAGACACTTCCTGGATCAACACAGCCAAAAATTCCAGAAGAAGATAAGAGGGATCTCCCGTCCTGTCCAGAAGCTTTTCCTGTATTATCAATGGCCCGGTAATGTCCGGGAATTGGAGAATGTCCTCGAAAGAGCGGCGATGCTGTGCACCAAAGAGTTCATCGACATCGGAGATCTGCCCGACTACCTCCAAAAAATTTCTTCCCAAAAACTGGCTGTCCCGTTTCTCGACAGAGAGAACCTCTCCACCTTGGATGAAATCGAGAAAGAATATATCATGTTCCTGTTAAAAAAGACTAACAACAACTTGAAAAGCACAGCGAAGATTCTGAATATATCCAGGACCACTTTATATAATAAGATCAAAAAATACACTATCCCCCATTAATCCCTCGCTCCTCATTTAAGATCTGGTCATCTAAACCAAAGAGAGACTAATGTGTTCAGATCTTGAACATTAAATTCTATCTTTTACTAAGTATTCTGTTTTCAGTCGGTTACAAATTGATCTAATTAATCATGTTCACATATTGAACACACTGAGACGATATTCGTTCCTGTTCCTTACTTCTAATTTATTTATTTATAATATCATAGACATTTCTCGGAAGTTGGCACTTTTCTTGCCTAAATACTAATCGATGCCAGAAATTTCGATTTGGGCTAAGGAGGAAAAAGAATGAAAAAAGCGGTATTCCACACTCTCCTCATATCTCTTTTAATTTTAGTTTCGGGAATATTCTTTAATCCACCGGTTAGAGCTTCAGAAAATCCACTAAAAAACAGTTCTTCACCGATTGTAGACAGAAATAACCAACTTTTCAGCGTCGAGACCGAAGTCACGCCGCTGATGGCCTCTTCCATCAATCCAGATCTGCTTTTCTCCATTCACGAAGAGAATTTTCCTAAAAAAGAGACCAACCTCATCCATCAAAACACTCGGTTGAATCCCGATCTCTTCAGACCCACGGAGAAATTAACCAGACTCGAGCTTTTGGAGAGCACCTTATACACGAGCTCCGTCATCTCTCTGGTGGCCTTGAACGTAGCTGATTATTATTCGACCATCAAGGCGTTGAGATATGAAGGCGTGGGTGAAGCCAATCCCTTGATGAAGCCTTTTACTAAAAATAAAGTCCTCTTTGCAGCCGTCAAATTGGGTTTAACAGCCTGTAATGTTCATTTCATGAGACAGCTTCATAAAAAAAACAAGGGTGCAGCCTGGGCTGTGAGCCTCCTGGCCAACTTTGCCATGTCTTACGTCGTCATCAACAACATGAAGATAATCGAACAAGCCAGATCAAGATGAACACCGTCAAAGAGTTCCCATATTTCCGTCTAAATATTAGGAAGATTAATTATGAACAGAACAAGATACCTTGAACATTTTCTGAGCCTGTACAAAAGAAGTAATTTCACGGACAATCTGCCGACCCTAGAAATCTTAAAAGACGAATATATTCGCTATCTTCTCGAATTAACAGCCTTTGACATCCTTGAAACCGCAAGAATACTCGATATTTCGCCAGAAATTTTGAGGAAGAGACTAAATCGGCTCGAAATCGGAAATCAATCCTTCCGAATCCATTAAAAAAAGCTCAGGCTAATTCTTCTACTATAGTGAAAAAGGATGAAGAATGTCATATTTATTGCTGGTGGGTATCAAAGCGTGCTCTGCGATCAAGGGGGCATACCCCCTTGGATCCCTGGCGGCCGGTTCCACGCGGCAAGCCGCAGGGCATATCAACCGATCGCCACCAAGTCCCTCAGGGCGCTTTTGATATTCTCCAATCCTTCCGCCAATAGCCGAGGATTGACACCGAATCCTAACCGGAAATTCTGAGGATCCTCAAAAAACTGTCCTGGAACAACCGATGTTTCGTAGGTGTGGCGGAGAATCTCGGCCAGTCTGTCTCCTCCGTCTTCTTGTCTGACCCGCGGAAAACAGACAATGCCTCCAGCCGGCTCCACCCAATCGAGGCTCTCCTCCTCTTCGATCAAGCGTTCGACCAGGCGTCGGTTGGCTATCATCTGGGGGACAAATTTTTTTTTAACAGAATCCAGCTGTTCGATGACTCTTGCCGAGATCTGCTCCCCGATGAAGACTCCCTCCACGTTGGTATAATCAATAATTTTTCTCATCTCCTTGGCCAACGGCGAAGGAGCAAGTATCCACCCACAGCGCAGTCCTCCAAGACCAAAGACTTTGGTCAGACTCGAGGTCACGATGATGTTATCCGCAAGATGGAACGACGTCCGTGCCTCTCGACCTTCCAAGAATTCGAGATAGATCTCATCGATCATAAGCTTAACTCCCCTCTTCTGGGTGAGGTTAACCACCTTCTCCAAGAATGAGGGCCGGAGGAGGACACCACTCGGATTGTGAAGGTTGGTCAGGACGACAAGTCGTGTCTTTTCCGTTATCAATGATTCGATCTGATCCAAATCCAGCTGGTACCCTTCGCCAAAAGGCCTCTCAAACCGCAAAATGGAAGCCTCTAAGGCCTGAGGCACAGCCAGGAGCGGTTCGTAGGCTGGTTTCTCGATCAAAACCTCCTCGCCTCGAGAGAGAAGGGCAGCGCAGATGATGAAAATAGCATGCGAGGCACCCAAGGTGGTCACGACGTTTTCTGCAGGCACGCCATATCTTAATCCTAGCGCCTCTAGAAGAGGTGGATAACCATGAGTGTTGTTGCCTTGGATATCGAGATCTGATAAATCTATTTCCAGATCTTTCAGGGATAGATTCTCCACTCCGCTTCGACTGAGGTTTATTTTCGTCTGGCTTCTCGTTTTCATCCATTCCATAAATTGTATCGTCTTAAACGGCATTAGAATCTCCTTTTATCGATGTCCATGACAGATTTGTCAGACTTCCAAGAATACAACCGGCCGGAAGAGCTAAGATTAAAGATTGGAGGAAAAAATGTAAAGTGCTTAAGAACGAAAAAGACATGTAAAGAAAGATGAGTACAATTGATGTTTTCAGTTTGAAAAGCCCCGCTTTTATTATAAAATCCATTGTTGCGCTGATATGGAACTTCCACAATACCCAGGAGCCTGTGATGCGAGTCTTCTTATTTTACTACGCCCTATATCCATCTTTTTCTCGATGATTTGCGTATAAATACAACTCATACGAAAGGAGATTATCATGAAATATTGTAAAAAAAGCTCAGTCCATTTGATCCCTCTCATTATTTTCTCCGTCCTGGTCTTCTCTCCAATCTTGGCTAATCAACAAAAAGTCGACGAGGAATACACCCAGCTGATTCGCGAATATACCACTGAAAAATTTTTTCTGACCGAACTGGTGGATCATCTCCCTGCTTCTGAAACCATCCCGACTCCGACAAAAATACTGGGCAAGGTCATCGGCGCTCCTGACATCCTCCATTACACAGCCGAAATAAATAAGTACATGAACTCTGTGGCTAAAGCCAGTTCTCGAGTCATCGCCTTTTCCATCGGTCAGAGCGATGAGGGCAAGGAGATGATCACAGTGGCTGTCAGCGATGAGAATAACATGACCAGGCTGAGCCGGATCAAAGAAATCTTACACCTCCTGGCAGACCCGAGAAAAGTCGAGGAATCCGAAGTTGAAAAACTTCTCGCTGAGGGACTTCCGATCTACTGGATTACCGGCGGCCTCCACTCTCCTGAGTGTGGCGCGCCAGAAATGTTGATGGAGCTTGTCTACCGGTTCGCCGTGGATGAGTCCGACTTTTTCAACAGTATCCGTAAGCAATGTGTGGTGTTGATCACGCCAGTCCTGGAAGTCGATGGAAGAGACCGGTTTGTTGACACCTACCGGTACAAAAAAGCGCATCAGGATAAAAAGACTCTTCCCCTTGTGTATTGGGGCAATTATGTGGGCCATGATAACAACCGGGATAACATAGGACTCGCCCTCACCCTGACAGATAACCTTTTAAAAACCTACTTCGACTGGCATCCGATCATCATGCATGATCTTCACGAATCTGTGCCTTACCTCTACACTTCGACCGGCACTGGCCCCTACAATGCCTGGCTCGACCCGATCACCATCAACGAATGGCAGGAACTGGCCTACGCGGAGATTTCAGAAATGACCAAGCGCGGAGTCCCCGGAGTCTGGACGCATGGTTTCTTCGATGGCTGGTCACCGAGCTACGCTTTTTACATCGCCATGTTCCACAATTCGACAGGACGATTCTACGAAACATTCGGGGGGACGGGTGCAGACACTTTGGTGCGCAATGTGGGCGCTCAGTCCAAGCGAGCTTGGTACAGACCGAATCCCCCTCTTCCGGCGGTCAAGTGGTCCTTCCGGAATAACATCAATCTCCAACAGAGTGCCCTTCTCTTTGCCTTGAAACATGTGGCCGACAATCACTCCAAGTTTTTAAAGCACTTCTTTCTTAAAAGCAAACGCTCCCTAGCCAAGGCTACAACCGAAGGTCCGGCGGCTTGGGTGATCCCTGCCGATGACAAACGGCCTTTGGCCAAGGCTGATCTCGTGAACCTGCTGCGAAAGCACGGCCTTGAAATCCATACGGCCGACAAGGAATTCACCATCAACAAAGAAGAATATCCTGCAAGCAGCTACATCATCCGGATGGATCAGCCCTACAGCCGCTGCGCAGACATGCTCTTAGACACCCAGTACTATAATCCTGACGATCCTCAGCCGTATGACGATACCGGCTGGACCTTGGGAGCCCATCACAACGTCGATACCGTCCGGATCATCGATCCAAAAGTCTTGGATGTTCCGATGACTCTCATCCAAAAAGATGTCAATGTCCCTGGTAAGATCGTCAAGGCCGAAGGATCAGCCGCTTTCCTGATTAACCACACAGCCGAGAATGCCCTAACAAAAATGAGGTTCCAGTTGAAGGACCTCACACTACTGGCCGCAGAGAAGAGTTTTAAACAAGGAGACCAAAGGTTTAACGCCGGCACCTTCATTATTCCTCTTGAAGGCAACTCCGCTGATACGCTCGATCGCTTGGACAAGGCTGTGAGAGACTTCGGACTCGTTGCCTACGGAGCCAAGACTCTGCCTAAGGTCAAAACACACAAACTGGCCGTTCCCCGCATAGCCATCCTGCACACTTGGGTATTCACTCAGAATGAGGGATGGTTCCGATTAGCTTTCGAAAAACTGGGCATCCCCTACTCCTACATCTCAGTCCACGACATCAGGGACACAGCGGACCTGAAGAGTCAGTATGATGTGATTGTCTTCCCCCCTGTGATCTTCGGCAAGGCGCAGAGATTGGTGAACGGCATCAGCGGTGATGAGTCCATACCCTGGATAAAATCAGAAGATTACCCTAACCTTGGTGGACCCGACTCACGAGAGGATATCCGCGGCGGGATGGGTCTTGAGGGAATCGTGCATCTCCGAAAATTCATCGAAAAGGGAGGACTCTTCATTCCTATCACCAGCAATGTCAGCCTCCCGATCGACTACGGACTGGTCGAAAGTGTGATGGTCGTCAAACCAGATAAGCTTAAAACAGCTGGGTCCCTCCTGCTGAGCCGCATCATCGATCATGAAAGCCCGATCGTCTACGGCTACGAGCCAACGCGTCCACTCCCTGTCTATTTCAGCGGCTCACCTGTGCTGGAGACCGGGATGAAGGCAGCCACGGGGGGCATCGACATCGAGGCTCTGCTCTCAGGAGAGGCGAAAGGCCGGGAAAGCGGCCGCGGGAGCCTCAAGGATCCGGACATCATCCAAGGACGTCCCCACCAACCTCCTAAAATCAGAGGGGCCGGCACGGGGATACCGCCGGAATTCCGAGATATGATTCAGCTCTTCCTTCCTCTTGATCTGACCACGATCAGGGTCATCCTCCGTTTCGAACGGAAAGACAGACTCCTCCTGAGTGGAATGCTCGCCGGGGGGGAGGAGCTTCAGAATCGAGCGGCTGTTGTGGATGTGCCGCTGGGGAAGGGACACATCCTGCTCTTTGCTATCAACCCGATGTGGCGTTTCGAAACGCACGGAAGTTTTCCATTGCTCTTTAATGCCGCTTTGAATTATGATAATCTCGATGCTGGTCGAAAAGAAAAACCGGCAACACAATAAAAAGGAGGAAAACATGAAAAAGATCCTTTCTTTCAGTGCTCTAGTCCTTTTTCTTCTGAGTGTTCTTACTGTTTTTGATTATGCTGAAACGGTGGATGATATCCTGAAAAAAATGATCGAAGCTCAAGGAGGAAGAACCGTCCTAGAAGGCATCAAAGACTCGACCTATTCTGGTTCGATGGAAATGATCATGATGGGGATCAGCGGCTCAGCGACGATGTACCAGAAGGAGCCCAACATGATGCGGATGGATGCTGAAGTGATGGGGATGACCTTTACTCAAGCTTATGACGGCCAGACGGCGTGGATGACCAATCCTCAAACGGGCGCCACAGAAGAGATGCCGGAGAATCAGGCCGAGTATGCCAAGAGGGAAGCCATGGGATACAGTTCCATCCTTAATCCTGAAAAATTCGGGATCACCTTTACCTACAAGGGCAAAGAAAAGATCGGCGAGAAAGAATATTTCATTCTGGAACAGTTATTCTCAGACGGTTATAAAATGACGAATTATGTCGATCCGGAGACTTACTTGATCTATAAAACCAAGGCCATGTCCTTGAATCAGATGGGTGTAGAAGTGGAAAACGAGACTTTCCCCTCCGATTACAAGAAGGTCGAGGGCATCATGGTTCCCCATACGATCACGATCTATCAAGACGGTGAGGAATACATGAAAATCACCCTCACCGATATCCGCTTTAATTCCGGGTTAGAAGATTCGTTCTTCAAGATGACAGAATAGCGGCCTTCGGCCAGACACCACCAACGCTTCAAAAATGAAAAAGGCTCCTTTCTCTTTCTGCCTTATTCTTGCCTTGTTGGCCGCTTCTTGTGCCGTCAATCCCGTCACAGGAAGACGAGAGCTAAGCCTGATTTCCGAGGCTCAGGAAATCTCCCTCGGACAGGATACAGACAAACAAATCCGGATCCAGTACGGCGTCTACGCCGATCCCAACTTGAATCAATACGTAGAGGGAATCGGGAAGATTCTTGTTCCCCACACCCACCGCCCCCAGCTCGGCTATCACTTTGCTGTTTTGGACTCCCCGGTCGTCAACGCCTTCGCTGTGCCGGGAGGATATATCTACGTCACCCGAGGTATCCTGGCCCTGATGAATTCTGAAGCCGAGCTGGCAGCCGTCCTGGGTCATGAGCTCGGACACGTCAACGCCCGCCACAGCGTGAGACGATTGAGCAAACTCCTCCTTGTCCAATTGAGTCTTACCGTAGGAAGCGCTCTGAGTGAGACATTCGCCAAAATTTCTGGGGTCGCCGGCGTCGGAGTCCAGCTGCTGTTTCTCAAATACAGCCGCGATGACGAGAGAGAAGCAGATTTTCTCGGTGTGCAGTATTCACGAAGTGGAGGATTCCAACCGGGCAAAATGGTGAGTTTTTTCACTTCCCTCCAAAACCTGGGCGACCTCTCCAAAGGAGCGAGTCTCCCTGGATTCCTCTCAACTCATCCGCTCACCCAAGAGCGCATCCAGAACGTAAGCCAGTTGCTGCAGGCGTCAGACCAGCAGCTCGCTGTCAGAAAACAATCCTACCTTGATAGGATCAACGGTCTGGTTTTCGGCGAAGACCCGCGCCAGGGTTACGTCGAAAAGAATGTTTTCTACCATCCGCTGTTAAGATTCAGCTTCTCTTTTCCGGAAGGGTGGACGCTGCAGAACACGCCTTCCCAGGTCGTCCTGAGTTCAAAAGACGGGAATGCAGCTCTCGTGCTCCAAGCCGAAAAAAGCTCCGAGGAACTCTCGGCCTATGCCCAAAAAAAAATGAGCGATCTCGAAGGAAAACAATACGTGAGCGATCAACATCTGAGGATCAACAGCCTTCCCGCCTACCAACAGCTTTTCGATGTTGAACAAAAAGAAAAAGAGGCCCTCAGGCTGCGGCTGACCTGCATCAAGAAAGAAGACCAGATCTACTCCTGGACCTCACTCAGCACGATTTCTGATTTCTCCAAGTACGATGAACAATTCCAATCCGTTGTGGGTTCATTCAAAGAGCTCGTGGATAAAGCTTTTATCGACCGAAAGCCAATAAGAATCACGCTGATTCGAGCCAACGGCAGAGATTCTCTGCGTCAGATTTTCCAGAAAGGGGGGATGGCCGAAGAGCTCTGGCCAAAATTCGCCGTCATGAATGGAATGGAGCTAGACAAAACGCCAGTGATGGGACAACAAATAAAAATCGTTAGATAAAAAAAAGAAAACCGTTCTCTTTTTTCTTTTTTTTATATCTCTATTTCCTCCAGGACGTTATAGGCGAGCCTCAAAGCCCTCAGTCCTTCCTCGCCGCTCACCTTATTCGTTTTTTTCTCTCTGATACTCTTGAAAAAGTTCTTGAGTTCTTTCTTGAGCGGCTCCTCTTTCTTGATCTTTAGTGTTTTGATATCTGTTTGGCGGCCGTTCAACGGAAAAACTTTGACCTCTTGGTCGATATAATCGATGGAATAGTAAGAAGTGGGTTCGAATATCCGGAGTTTTCTGACTTTCCCTTGGTGCACCCGGCTGGCCGTGAGTGTAGCCACACACCCCGACTTGAATTCCAGCCGCGCGTTGGCAATATCGATTTTATCTGAGAGGACATGGATTCCTGATGATTTAATAACACTCACTTCATCCTTGATGAGAGCCAGGATGATATCCAAATCATGAATCATCAGATCGAGGACCACATCGATGTCCAAGGAGCGAGCAGAGAAGGATCCCAGTCTCTGGACTTCTATGAACTTAGGTTCGGATATCATGTTTTCGATCGCTTCCACGGCAGGATTGAATCTTTCCAGATGTCCAGCCTGAAGGATGAGTTTCTGTTCCTTGGCCGCACGCACAAGCTCTTCAGCCTGTTCGACAGTTTCGGTGATCGGCTTTTCGACCAAGACATTTTTCCCTTTCTTCAGCAGATTCATGGAGATAGAAAAATGTTCTGAGGTGGGAGTGGCCACGATAGCCGCGTCAATCTCATCCAGCATCTTTTCGTAATCTTGATAGTACTGAACTCCGTGACGATTGCCGATCTCCACAGCCTTCCGAAAATTGATATCGGCCACACCTCGAAGCTCTGCCTCCTCCAGGTAAGACAAAATTCTGGCGTGCTGCGTTCCTAAGTAACCCACACCGATAATCCCGACTTTAACCTTATCCATCGAACCTCACCTATTCCGTGAATGCTTTGGCGATAATGGAAATCGAGTTGGCATCGGCCAGCGCAAGGGCCTCGTCCTTATTTAAGAATGGCATCTTTTCTGCTTCGAAACAGAGGGCTTTGCTTCCGGCTGTGACGAGAGTTTTCACCGTGTTGAGTCCGATAGCCGGAAGGTCAATCCGGAAATCCTGATTGGTCCGGGCGACCTTGATGACCACGGTCCCTCTTCCGGCTAGACGGCTGCCTCGCTGAATGGCTTCATCTGTTCCTTCCACGCCTTCAACAGCAACGACAGACTTATCCTTAACGATGATGGTCTGCCCGATGTCCGAATCCGCTGCTTCTCTGGCTATTTTCCACCCGAAGGCGATGTCTTCCTCAGCTTCGAGAGAGGGCCTGGCTGTCGTCAGGATCCCCTCCTGACACAGGGCAGACCGAAGAAAGGGCAAAGGATTAATCACTTCGATTCCTGCTCTGGCCATATAACCGATAACGGCTTGGATAAGATCCCCGGGTGTTTTTGTCCTGGCTTCATCATGAATCTTGAGGCTCTCCTCTTCCCAAGTTTGCACTCGGTATATGGTCCGAGGGTCGACTTTACCCGCAAACACAGCCTGATGGACTCCAGCTTTCTTTAAAAAAGATATCAACTGCTTGAGGTCATCAACCTTAAACCATTCGAGAAGATGAGCCTTCTCCAGGATTGAAGGATCGGCCTCTCCTTTGATTGCGGCGACCACACAGGTGTAGCCAGATTTCTGAGCTTCGCCAAGAATGAAAGCTGGAAATTCCCCTGACCCAGCGATTATCCCAAGTTGGTTTCCCATGCTTCCCCTGTTTTCTTGAGGATTCCTCTTTTCGATGAATCGATAAAGGCGATAATCTCCTCCTTGTCTTCGGAAAATTTGAAGCGTTCGTCTATTCTTTCCAAGGCTTGGCTCGTGTTCAGATCTGAATAGAAGATAATCTTAAACATCTCTTTGAGGTCATTGATTCTCTCTCTCGAAAATCCCTTCCTCCTGAGGCCGACGGCGTTTAACCCATAGATGAGAGCCGGACGACTTCCGGCGACTTTACTGAAGGGCATAACGTCCTGAGTAATCACCGAGTAGCCGCCGATAAAGGCATATTTACCCACCCGGCAGAACTGGTGAATCCCGCAGAAACCGCTGATGTAGACATGATCATCAACCCTCACGTGACCGGCCAAGCTGGCCCCATTTGTAAAAATCGTCTCATTGCCCACAAGGCAATCGTGGGCCACATGGGCATAGGCCATAAAATAATTATCATTCCCGATAATCGTCTGCCCTCCTCCTTTAATTGTCCCCCGATTAACAGTGACAAATTCTCGGAAAATGTTCCGGTCCCCTATCTTAGTGACTGTCTCTTCCTCTTTATACGTGACATCTTGAGGCTCTGTTCCTATTGAAGAAAAGGGAGAAAAGACGCAGTTCTGGCCGATTTCGGTTTTTCCGGTGATGAAGACGTGGGCCTCGAGCCGCGTGCCCTTGTTGAGCAGGACTTTTTCGCCGACGTAACAGTAGGGACCAATACTGATCTGTGTATCTAATCGAGCTTTAGAATGTACGGTGGCTGTCTCATGAATGAAAACTCCCCTCTCACTCATCCAGTTCCTCAACCTCGACAACGGAAGCAAACATTTCTCCCTCGGCTGCCAATTCTTCTCCCACGTAGGCTTTGCCGCTGATCTGGGCAAATTTACTCTTCAGCTTCAACAGAACGACTTCTAACCGAATTTGATCTCCAGGAATGATGGGCTTCCTGAACTTGGTTTTGTCGACCTTGCTCAATAAAACAAGCTTGCGTTCTGGATCAGGAAGAGAATGATGGAGAAGGATGCCTCCGGCTTGGGCCATGGCTTCGATCACCAAAACCCCGGGCATGACTTTAAGGTCTGGAAAATGACCCTGGAAAAAGGGTTCGTTATGGGTGACATTTTTTAAGGCAATGATGGACTCCCCCTCCCTCAATTCGATAACTCTATCCACCAGCAAGAACGGATAACGATGGGGAAGTATTTCTAGAATCTTTTCAATTTTAAGCAATTCTCTACTTTATGGTGGCCTTAGAGGCATTATACCTGCGGATCACCTCTTCCGTGAGCTCGATGGTGGGGCTGAAATAGATGGCGCCGCTGTTTCCCAAGTCAAGGATGAGCTCGAGGCTTCTTTCTTTCCCTATCTGCTCGATAATGGGCAGCAATTCGTTCTGCACTTTCTGGAAAAGCCTGAGCCGAAGATCCTGCAATTCCCTCATCGAATCCTCAGCCAGACGCTTCCTGTCTGTCCGTTTTTTCTCGATATCAGAAGTCAATTGGATAATCGCTTCATTGGTCAAGGTCAGTCTTTGAGTATTCAGCTTCGTCTCCAGCTGGCGAATCTCCTCATCCAACTTTGTAATTTTTCCTTGCTGAGTTCGGTCCAGCTCCTGAAGACGGGCGATCGCGCTTTTCCCTTCCTCTGACTTTTCCAAGACCTCCTGAGAGTTAACTACACCTATTTTGGCCGTGTCTTGAGCCAGGCCCAAGGAAAAGAAACCGGTAAGGCAAATCACGAACAGACAACTCAAAAATGTGCTTTTCCATCTCATCTGTGGCCTCCTTAGTTATGGAATAAGCCTTAAATTTAAAACGTCGTTCCAATCGCAAAACGAAAGGCGAAAGTGGAATCATCAGGACGTATTTTTGGACTGTTAAAAGAAAAGATCAGCCGGAAAGGTATTCTCAGGGCCGGGACGAAGATTCGGGCCTCCAAGCCTTTGGAGGTGTAGAGGTCCTTGAAACTGAGTCTTTGGTCCGTCGAGAAAGAGTTTCCGGCATCAAAGAAGAAGATCACATACAGAGGACCGCCTACGGGAATGATGTACTCGGCGTTCAGCACCAGGGATTTGGTTCCTCCTAGGTTATTCTCCCGAGGGTAGATAGAGTAGATATCATACCCCCGAATAGACCTCTCTCCTCCGAGATAGAATCTTTCCCAGATCGGGATGCGAGAGTCTCCGAAGGTTTTGACGAACTGGTATTCGGCGTGGAATCCCAGGGAGCTTCTACCTAAGACGGGTATATATTGGGTCCATTCAAATCGCGGTTTGATCAAATCGATGTCTCCTCCCAAGAAAGAACCCGCAAACTTACAAGACAACAGATACAGAGATCCTCGACTTGGGGTCAAAGGGCTGTCCACCGTCGACCGGTACAGAACCGGAAGGATGCTGCTCACCGTATAAGCCCCTTCATAAAGGAAGGGGCTGGACGCATACGGTGAATCATCGGGAACATTGATTTCTATGTTTTCGAACGTGTAAGTGAAGTTTGTTCTCCAGTACCCCTTGATCCTGGCTCCGACGATTAAATCCACCCCCTTTGCCTTCTGATCGTACAGATAGGGGTAAATAAAATACCGGTTGTAGACATTAAAACCCAGAGTGATTGGACGATCGAAGACATAAGGCTCGGAAAATCCAAACATGTAGTTACGGATCCTTTTGCCGTATTGGAGCATCAGCTGGAGCTTCTCCCCTGCTCCGAGGAAATTAACCGTCGAGTAGCTCAAAGCGATGAAGGTGCCTTCATAGCCGCTGTAGCCGGCTGTGAACTGAATGTTATTTCTCTGCAGCTCCTTAACTTGAAGAGTCACATCGATTTGAGCGGGATCCTCAGGGTTTGGCCTTATATCCGGGGGTGTCCCCTCCTCCATATCGACGAGGCCGAGCTGCCGGACCCGGAGGATGCTATCCTTGAAGAGAGCCAGACTGAACCTGTCTCCTTCTCTGAGGAGCATCTCTCTTCTTATAACTTTATCCTTGGTATAAGTATTTCCTTTGATCTGCAGTCTGTGGAGATAGGCGACCTCCCCCTCATAGACATTGAAAGTGAGATTGACTTTTTTCCGCTTAGGGTCAAGACTCTCTACAGGCATGATCTGAGCATACAGATGCCCAAAATTCTGGTAGATCTCTCCGATCTCTTCGACACTCTTTTCTCTCTTCTTGGTGCTGTAGATTTCCCCCGGGTTCAATTTAATGAGCTTTTCCAGATATTTTGAGGCAATGATTTTGTTTCCTTCGATTTGAATATCTCCGACCGTGTAGCGATAACCGGCATCGACAGGGATGATGATCCTCTTCATTTTCTGCTTTCTGAAAAAGATGGACCTCTTTGTCATATCCTCTATCTGAGGCTCTCCGACTACGGCTTCCATGTATCCTTTTTCTTGGAGTCTCTTTTTGACATTGGCCAGGTCTTCGGTCAACTTATTCTGTTTGAAGGTGTCTTTTCCCATGATCCAGGAAATAAATCCGTGTTTCTGGTTCTCTTTTATGGCTCCTCTAAGCTGGCTCTGAGGCAGCTTGGGGCTGCCCACGAAGACAATTTCGCCGACTCTGATCTTTGGCCCCTCATTGATATTGAAGAGCACATCCAGCTCATGCTGGCCTTTCTTATCGATTTCCACCTTGACTTCGCCGGCCTCGAGGCCCTTCTCAAAAAGAAGCTCCTTGATAGTCTGCTCAATCTTCTGGATTTTGTAGGGATCATAGTATGAATAGGGAAGGACATATTCATCCTTTTCCTTCAATTTATTGACGATATCATCCTCTTTGACCTTTTTTCCTGTCTTGTAGATGATGTTCTTTATTATCGGATTCTCCTCGACGATGATCTTGACGACCTTGCCGATGGTCCCGTTTTCTTTGACTATCTGAACATTCGAAAAAAAGCCCGTCGACCATAAAATCCTCAAATCCCTCTGTAAAAGCTCTTCATTGAATTCGTCCCCTTCTCTAGAGGAGAGATAGTAGAGGATGGTTTCTCGGGTAACCCTGTCATTCCCAACGATTTCAATTTTTTCCAATAATTCCTGCCCGAAAATTGAGAGGGGTGCGGACAGAAGCAGCAGGAACACTATTAATCTTCTCATCATTTTCTCCTTATATGATATACCATATTCATGCTTTTTTTTCAAAAACAGGCGGAATCGCACGTCGCCATCTGTGGCCCGGAGACAGCCTTCATTCTATCCTCCATCTCCTGTTGGGCGGGCTTCTGCCGAAAATCTCGGTCTTCTCCTCTTGGGCAGGGGAATTACACTATGAAAAACTCTAATGGCGGGGTAATAGTTTCAACTGGCCGTTTTCCAACGAGTAGACTTTACCACAGAGCTCGGCGACCTTTTCGTTATGGGTGACGATGATTGACGATAGACCTCTTCCCTGATGCAGGTCACGGACCAGTTCTAGGATTTTTAGACCTGTTTTCCAATCCAGATTACCGGTGGGTTCATCGGCTAAAAGCAGTTTCGGCTGGTTGATGAGAGCCCGAGCGATGGCTATCCTCTGCTGTTCTCCGCCGGAAAGCTGACTGGGTCGGAGCTGAGCTTTTTCTTCAAGAGAAATCTCCCTGAGAATCTTCTTGGCTGCGCTCAGCGCCTCTTTCCTGTCCAGGCCCTTTATCAAAAGGGGAAAACTGATATTCTCTAGAGCCGTAAACTCAGGCAATAGGTGGTAGAACTGAAAAACAAAACCGATCTTTTGATTCCTGATTTTTGCCTTTTCGCTCTCACTCTTGGCGAGAATATCTTCTCCATCCAGGTATATCTTTCCTTCTGTCGGCTTGTCCAAAAGCCCAAAAAGGTTAAGAAGAGTTGTCTTCCCCACACCCGAAACTCCCATGATCGCTACAAGTTCTCCCTTTTCGACCTCAAATTCTATCCCCTCGAAGACACGCAATCTTCCCTTCGGCAAGGCATATTCCTTGCTCAAATTTTCTGCCCTTAGGATGCTATTCATATTTTAAAGCAATCACGGGATCGACTCTTGAAGCCCGGCGGGAGGGAAACACGGTTGAAAGAAAGCTGATCGACAACGTCACCCCGATGATGAGGAGTAAATCAAGGGATTTGATATGAAAAGGGACGTAGGAGATTTGGTAGATATCCATGGGCACTTTAATCAGCTCGAACGTATTGGCCATCCAGCACCAGAGGAGGCCAAGAATTACTCCGAGAGCCGTCCCGATCGTTCCGATCATGGCTCCCTGGAAGAAAAAAATCCGCCTGATGTTTTGAGCGGTGGCTCCCATGGCGATCAGAATACCGATATCCCTTGTCTTCTCCATGACCATCAGGATCAGAGTGGCAATAATGTTCAAAGCGGCCACGAGAACGATCAGGGCAATGGTCAGGAACATGATGTTTTTTTCGAGCTTCAGGGCTGAAAACAGGGATTTGTTCAATTCCATCCAAGTTGTCACGTAGGCTACCGGCGGCAGGACCTCTTTGATTTCGCCCGCGATTTTTGGTGCCTGGAAAATTTCCTGTATTCTGACCTGAAGATAGCTGACTCTGCCCTCAAGATTAAAAACCTTCTGAGCCAAATCTAACGAGATCAGGATGGTGGTGGAATCGAACTCATAAAATCCCGTGTTGAAGATGCCTGTCACCACATACTTCCTCGTTTTCGGGATGAGCCCGATCGGGGACAAGCGAGAGGAAGAGCTTAAGACAGTGACCACATCCCCCACTCCAGCTCCGACATTAAACGCTATTTCTCGACCAAGCAGAATCCCCTCTCTCTTTGATCCTGGTTGGGGAATCTCACCCTTCTCTAACTCCTGAAGCCAGTTGGCGTAATCCTTTTCGAGATTGAAATCTATTCCCTTCAGCACAGCGCCTGAGGCTTTATAAGGCCCTTTGAGGAGGACAGTATCGTAGACTACAGGAGTGACAGAGATAACGCTTTTTATTCCTTGAATTTTTGCTGAGAGCCGAGAGTAATCCTCCAGGCCTTCTCCGCTGAGGTCGGAGACCATGATATGGGAGGTCGAACCTAAAATCTTGTCTTGCACATCCCCCTGGAACCCTGTGATGAGGGCTATGGCGATGATCAGAGCCATCACTCCGATCACAATGCCTAAGATGGAGATAAAGGTGATGACCGAGATGAAAGCTTGCTTCCTTTTGGCTGTCAGATACCGTTTGGCGATGAAAAGTTCATACTTCATCTTTTTATTATTTGGGACGCAGTAGAGGAAACAGGATGACTTCTCTGATCGACCTTTTGTTGGCAAAGAGCATCACCAGACGGTCAATCCCGATTCCCTCTCCTCCTGTCGGAGGGAGACCGTACTCCAGCGCTTGGATATAATCTTCATCTATCCAGTGAGCTTCCTCACTCCCCTTTTTCCTCTCCTCGGCCTGCTGCTCAAAGCGAGCCCTTTGCTCTTTAGGATCTGACAACTCACTGAAGGCGTTGGCGAGCTGTAAGCCTCCCATGAAGAAATTGAAACGCTCGGCCTCTTCCGGGTTCTCCTTCGAAGCCTTGGCGAGAGGGGAGATTTCCTTGGGAAGATCGATGACAAAAGTCGGTTGGATAAGGTTCTGTTTTACCTGCTTGTCAAAGATAATTTCCAGAGCCGGACCATAGCTCAGAGGCTGCTTATCTGAAGCCAGGGTGGAGGCTAACTCGATCATCTTATCTCTGTTTTCAATCTGGCTCAGGTCAAGTCCGCTGTAATGGGATAAGGCATCCTTAAACTTCAGCCTCTTCCAAGGGCGTTTCAAGGAAATCTTCTGCTCCCCGAACCTAATCTCCTCTGAGTTCAGAAGGGACTGCCCAAGAAAAACCATCAACTCCTCTGTAAGCTCCATCATGTCATGATAATCGCTGTAAGCTTGATAAAATTCGAGCATGGTGAATTCTGGATTATGCTCAGAGGAAATACCTTCATTACGAAAATTCCGGTTGATTTCATAAACCTTCTCGAAACCAGCGACGATTAACCTCTTCAAGTACAACTCCGGGGCTATCCTCAGGTAAAGATCCAACCCGAGCGCGTTGTGGAAGGTCTTGAAGGGCCGGGCCAAGGCCCCCCCAGGGATGACCTGCATCATCGGAGTTTCCACCTCGAGGTAACCTCGCTCGTCGAAGAATTCTCTAATCCTGCTGATAAGCGCACTCCTCAACCTGAAAACTTCACTCTCTTTTGGATTGACGATAAGGTCCAAGTATCTCTTCCGGTACCGCAGCTCGACATCCTGCAATCCATGCCATTTCTCCGGAAGCGGGTGGAAGCACTTGGCCAAGAAAGTGTAGGAGTCTGTCAGGACCGTCAACTCTTCTGTTTTGGTCTTGAATAGAGACCCCTCCACAGAGAGGATATCTCCGATATCGATGAGCGAAAAGAGCTTGTACATCTTCTCGCCGACATTATTTTCCCGTAAATAGACCTGAAGACGAGCCTGGCTGTCAGAGAGATGAAAGAATGTCGCTCGGCCCATCCGGCGGATGGAGACCACTCTTCCAGCCACTATGACCTTTATCTTCTTCGCCTCGATTTCCTCTCTGGATAATGAAGAAAAATCAGAAACAATCTCCCCAATAGAGTGGGTTTTGTCCGTCCGATGGGGAAAAATATCCACCCCCTCTCGGCGAAGCTCTTCTAGCTTCTTCTCCCGGGCCAGTTCTTGGTCGCTCTTTTTTTCTCCTCTCTCTTCTTGTTCATCAATCGTTTTGTTATTGTCTTCATCCATTTTTTTCTTCCTTCTTCGATTTCTCATCAGACTCCAGTTTTTTCCTCACTGCATCCAAAAGGCCGTTGACGAACGTGGCCGCTTCCTGGTTGCTATATTTTTTGGCAATCTCGATAGCTTCGTTGATGACGATGGCAGGAACGATATTTTTTTCATACAGCAGTTCGAAAACAGCTAAGCGCAGGATATTCCGATCGACCACAGCCATCCGAGCGAGACGCCAGTGTTTCGATACAGATTGAATGAGGGTATCGATCTCCTCCTGGTGGGATAAAATCCCCTCCACCAGCCAACGACTGTAGGTCTTGATCTCTTCGGAAGCATCTCTGCGCTCCCAGTATTGATCCATCGCTTCTTCTGGCTGGGAGCTGTTAAATTCGAGTTGAAAAAGAATCTGTAAGGTGCTCTCCCTGGCCCTCCTTCTTTTACCCATGAAAAAGGCAGAATCCTATTTCAGCCCAGAGTGTTTGAGGAGGTCGATTGTCTCAACAAGAGAAAAAGCCGCTTGAGATCCCTTGTTTCCTGCTTTCGTTCCAGCTCTCTCGATGCCTTGCTCGATAGACTCAACAGTCAAGATGCCGTAGGAGACAGGGACGCCTTCATCCATGGCGATTTGAGCCAGCCCCTTGGTAACCTCTGCTGCCAGAAAATCAAAATGAGGCGTATCACCGCGGATTAATACTCCCAAGCAGAGGATTCCATCTATCCCCCCTGTTCGAGCGAGTTTCTTGGCCACGAGGGGCACTTCGAACGACCCAGGGACCTTATAAACGGATAGATCCTTATCCTCAGCCCCGAGCTTATGGAGCGCATCGAGGGCTCCTTCGAAAAGCCGATCAGAAATAAACTCATTGAATCGACTCAACACAATGGCGATTTGTAATCCTTTGGCTTGAAGTTTTCCCTGGTAAGTGTTCATATTCTTCTCCTTTATTGACCCTGAAAGCTGGCCCTCCGTTTTTCGATAAAAGCCTGCGTTCCCTCCTTGCTGTCTTCTGTGGCACAAGCTTGACCGAAAAGGTCGGCCTCCAATAAGAGCCCATCCTCCAAGGTTTTATCTAAACCTTTGTTAATCGCAACGATGGCATATTCCTGAGCCAGGGGAGCATTGGTGATGATCTCTTTCGCCAGGGCTTCACAGGTCGGCCACAAATCGGATTGAGGAACGATCCTGTTCACCAGTCCAATCCGCTGGGCCTCTGCAGCCTCGATGATCTTGCCACTCAGGATAAGCTCCATGGCTTGTCCCTTTCCCACCAACCTGGCCAATCTCTGTGTCCCTCCGTATCCGGGTATGAGGCCCAATTTCACTTCAGGCTGTCCCATTTTTGCGTTCTCGGAGGCGATGCGGATATGGCAGGCGAGAGCGATCTCTGTCCCTCCTCCTAAGGCATAGCCATTGACGGCAGCGATGACAGGTTTGGGAAAGTTTTCGATGATCTTGGTCAGTTCCTGACCTTTTAAGACATAGTCCTTCCCTGCTGACTGATCCAGACGGGCCAGTTCGGTGATGTCCGCTCCGGCCACGAAGGCCTTCTCGCCAGAACCTGTCAAAAGAACAGCCCTGACCTCCGGATCCTCTCGGAAAGAAATAAAGGCCTCCTGGAGTTCCTTGATGGTCTCGGCATTCAGGGCATTGAGCTTATCGGGACGATTGACGATAATCCAACCCAAATTGTCCTCTGTTTTGGTTAAGAGGTTTTTGAAGGTCATCCTGTCTCCTTATACGTGATAATAACTTTTTACAATTTTGCGAACGCAATAAATAAATGATGTGACAATCTGTGGTCGGCGCTGGGGCCTCCCTCAAGCCCTCGTAGCGGAGGGGGGCCCCGTCGGCTTCTCCGACGGGGGG
>SMTZ1_10001138_pt1 | contig 28854 bp, 35 predicted proteins | sample DeeMarSWOR136_30_FD_25667 | JGI IMG/M metagenome (IMG submission 25667) | reverse complement strand
ATGAATATATGCACTACCATTTTAAGGCGCGCTGGAACCAGGACCGGGATTTATATATGGAGGCCATCGAAAACCATATCAACTACCTTGCATTTATACTGGAGCATCACGAAGAAGACTATCGTGAGCATCTGAAGCGGATGCCGTATGATAAGAAAATCGAACGAAAAGCGGATATAGAATGAGTGAGAGATTAGATTTTTTCCGCCAAATCCGTCATGAAAATACCCAGAGTGTTGTTCCCGGATTTGGTTATGTGATTATGCCCCAGCACATCTCGCCTTTAGTGTCCTTTTCATGAGTGGTTATATGTTTGCACCTTGAAATCCTTACCCTGTGGGATCCTTGCTATTCCATCAGAAAAGGGATATTTTGCTGGGGTGAAGCTATTGCAGCGGGGCCTGATCACAAAGAAATAGTCAAAATGAAGGACGGGATTCACCATATTCTCAATAACCACCAAATTCCTCAAATTCTGTCTTGCATATCTTGGTAGCCCAGGAATCAACGAGATTCAACATGGTCATTATCTTCTTTGCCTCTGTATCGGACTCGGCCCTGTCTTTGAAAAAACCTACACGGAGCCTCATCCAGTCCTTTCCCTTGACTTTGGTACGGGTGATATAGACCAGGTATCCATTGTCAACAAGCCTGATTGCAGCAGGAATGATCTCTCCACTGGTCGTGGCAGACAGAACATTAACTACCCACACGTTATGGGGCCTCCTTTTTAGATTTTCCTTTATCTCAGCAGGCGTGCTAATTTTCAGCCTTATCCCCTCAGGCAGCTCTCTGTCCGGAAAACCCTCTCCCAACTTCAATTTGCCAAATTTATCCATGTTAAGACGATAAAGGATAGGCCATTTTAATGAATCTTCATACACATCCTCTCCCGATGCTATACGGGATAGGTTGTCACCTTGTTTGACGATATAATATCCGGGCACTTCCTCTATTGCCGTTTCTTTTTTCCTTTCATCCGTCTCTGGGGTCTTTAGTGCCCTTTCTGCAAGGGCGGTAGTCTTTACAGCTTCACCTTCTTTCGCCTCAGTTGTGGCCTTTCCCTCCTTGTCGGTTAATGAAGCTTCGGCTTTTTCTGGGGCAGGCCTTTTGATGGGCTTCACGACCTTAACATTTTGTACCGGGGGGGGAGGTGGTTCTTCCCTTGAGCACCCCCCGTAGCACAAAAAAAATGTCAAGCAGATGAAAATTAAAGTTGCTGAAAGCTTCATCATTGCCTCCTACAGCTAAAGGGTCAAATTCTTCATTTTGAAAGGGTTTTCTTCGAAATCAATGTGATGAATATATCAAAGATTTTGCAGAAGGAAAAGCCCCATCTTCCCCTTTGATGAAAATATTCTGACCGCCCTTTCCACCTCAAAAGTATGAGTCAAGAACAGGTTTGGTCCTTTGCTTTTCCTTAGCTTGTGTTTTGCCTCCCCAAGGAATTCAGTTATCTCCAACTCAAGTGTCTCCATTGTATCCTTTTCACTTTCTCCCGGGACAGCCCTCTCTGTTTCGTCCTCAAAAGCAATTTCCTTTGACCGATCTACCCTTTTGGTGTATTCCATTTTTAGAGTGGAACCTTCCTCATTTCTTATAGTCTATTTTGATATTCATTGGAAGGCTATATTTCATTCAATCTAGATTTCCACACCATCTTATAGTAGTTCTCCCGGAATGAGAGATGGTGCATCGAGGAGAATCGGATGTCACAGCTTTAGGGATCTGCTCTAAACCTCAGGTGTGTTCATGAAGGCCAAGATCAACTATAATGTCGTCCCCAACCTCCCTCAGCGACTGGAGACCTTGAGGCGTTTGGGGTATCCATTAATTCTGGTGGTGGTAGCTGTAGGCATAGCAATGGTGGTCTACTTTAGAAAGAAAAGGTGGCTTTGAGAGCCCAGGGAAAGATGAAAACACTGACGCGGGAGACCTCTCAGAAGGTAGATAAGGTCCGCCAGGAGACGGCCAAAGCCCTCCAGAAAATCGGAGTGGAAATCAAAAAGGAGGAGCCCAAGAAACAGGAAGGCGGGGGAAAGGAGACCGAGAAAAAGGAAGGGGAGTTTTAAGGGATGCGATCAATTGCTGAATATGAATGCCCGTTGTAGAGCGGAGCTGGCATGAAGGATAGCAAGCTGCGAATACTGGAAAAAAACCGCAACCTTGAGCACGCCGCTAAGAGACTGCCTATCCCACTGGGCAGGCTTAACCTCACTGCGGACATCCTCGTGGGTGAACTGAGCCCGGACGTGCCCGCCTACATTGTCCGGCGGGATGAGTTTTTTGACCGGACCGAGCTTTATGGAAGCAGCCAGGGGAGTACATTGATAACCCGGAAAGGTATATCTTCTTCTCCCGGAGCATCCCGGCTCTCTGCGAGACGGTGGGATTTATACCTGATGTCATCCTGGGAAACGACTGGCAGACTGGCCTCGTTATGGCCCTCTTAAATGAAGGTGCCCTCCCTCAGACTGCGGGTGTCTTTGCCATCCATAACCTCGACTACCTGGGGCTCGTCCCTCTGGAGCGAATGGAGAGCATTGGCCTTCCAGATGCCTACTATACCATGGAGGGACTCGAGTACTTTGGACAGATGAGCCTCCTCAAGGCTGGCATTGTATATGCCCAGGAGGTGATCACGGTGAGCCCCACCTACGCGAGAGAGATCCAGACGCCTGAGTATGGCCATGGAATGGCCGGATTGATGTATTCGGTCAGGAATCGACTCCATGGCATTCTGAACGGAGTCGACTACAAGATCTGGAACCCTGCAACAGACAATAATATTGCTGCCAACTATTCGCTCCAGGACTTTAGCGGTAAATCCCGTTGCAAGCATGAACTCTTGAAAGTGATGGGGCTCCCGGATAAGCTAATACAGAGACCATTATTAGGCATGGTCACCCGATTGTTTGACCAGAAAGGATGTAGGCTTGTTGCCGAAGCTGCTGAGCGGCTGTTTTCCCTTGATCTGGGATTCGTGGTTCTAGCGGCAGGCGAGGTAAGCTACCAGCAACTCTTTGCGGAGCTTCAGGCCCGGCACCCGAGCCATTTTGGGCTGAAGCTGGGTTTTGATTCAGTCCTCTCACACAAGATCATGGCTGGTTGCAATATGTTCCTCATGCCCTCGCTTTATGAGCAATGATCTTAAGATACTGGAATTACACAAATGAGATGGGAATAAGAGGAACTAAAAGGACTTGTTACACAAGATATCAGGGAATGAAATGAATGGATTAGAATAAAATGGTGAGAATGGTATAGAAGTAAAACGGTTAAAATGGTTTTGAATGAGATCGATTTTTCTAATGTATGGTTGCAATGGTTGAGATTCCAATCATACAAACAAAGTCATTACCTCCAAATGAATTCCAAGCCAAATGCTATTGGTAAAGACTATTCTTCCTCGCCACGTTTTTTCTCCGCCGACGTTGATAACCCTGATTCCTCATCCTTATCTTGTGGCTCTGTGGACGAAGCCTCTTCCTCGTTTGATGAGCCTGTTGTTGATTCCACCTGGGAATCCGATGAGGCTGGGGTGGAGGTATCATTCGCTTCCGTGGCGGGACTTACCGGTTCCTCATCCTTCTCTTCAATTTCACTGTCCTTTTTGTCTGTCAGTCCTGCTGAGGAGCCCTGCTCAGGTTTCTGCAACACGCGGTGCCTTGAGGCTCGTTCCGGGCCGCTCACCTGCCTACTGGGGCGGAGCTGTCTAGGGCCAGGACTCCTTGGAAGGGAGCGATTCATTGTGCCTGTTCTTTCAACACCTGACAAAGCTACGGGGCCCTCACCTCTCTCTCGATCGAAAGCTAAAATCCCAATAGATTCTAGCCCCCTTTTGCCGTAAAGCCATACCGCAGCGTAATTCATATTTTTCAACACGTCTTTAAGGATTTGATCAATGCTCTGATTTACATAGCGCTTGGGGGAGATCGTATGAGCGAGAGGTGTCGTGGTGGATATCTTTATTCCTGTGATCCGAGTTAATTGATCGAAGGCCTCTGAGATAGACACGCTGCCGAAATCGATCGACCACCGCTCATTTTCCTCTGTCTCAGCAGGTAATTCGCCGCACGTAAAAGCCACAAAGCCTAAAACCAGAGCCCAAACGCCCACGCATGATCTTATCTTGTCCAATCTCATGGTCGTGCCTCCGAAAGAAAGTATTTTATCCAATAGGGAACCCGGATGGGTAACTTGCCGTAACGAGGGAATGTGGCCGCCCTTACTCCTTAGTATTCCTCCTCATGAATGGTTGAAACAGGTCAATGGGTATTGGAAAGAGGGTCCTTGAGGTGCTCTGGGCTGCCACCTCCCGCAAGGTTTGAAGGTACCGTAGCTGGAGGGCATAGGGAAAATCCTGGAGCTTGCCGGCTGCGTCTGCCAACCTGGTGGCGGCCTGGAATTCGCCCTCGGCGCTGATGACCTTTGACCTTCTCTCCCTCTCTGCCTCCGCCTGCTTGGCCATGGCCCGCTGCATCTCCTGGGGGAGGTCGATGTGTTTTACCTCCACGGTGGAGACCTTGATCCCCCACGGATCGGTGTGTTTGTCGAGAATGTCCTGCAACCTGGTATTTATCCTTTCTCTCTCTGCCAAAAGCTCATCCAACTCCACCTGCCCGCACACACTCCTCAGGGTTGTCTGCGCCATTTGCGAGGTGGCGAAAAGGTAGTTTTCCACCTCTATGACGGCATTATTGGGGTCCATAACCCTGAAGTAGATCACGGCATTCACCTTCACGGACACATTATCCCTGGTGATCACATCCTGGGGGGGCACATCCATGGTCACCAGGCGAAGACTCACCCTTACCAACTTATCAATGATGGGGATGATGATCACCAGCCCTGGTCCTTTGGGCCTCGCCAGCGCCCTGCCCAATCGAAACACCACGCCTCTCTCATACTCTCTCAGGATCCTGATGGCCGCGCTCAGAAAGAGTATGAGCAAGACTATGGCAAGGATATAGAACATAACGACCTCCTTTGGTTTGATATGGATAGTTTAGTAAAATATAGCACGAAAGGCTAGCGGAATCATAACTATCTAGCTCGTAATTCCCCGCAACAAGTTGGGAAACTCTTCACGTTACCGAGCTAACAAAGCCTTCTTGTAGATCCTATAATGAAATCTTCTTATCGCATCACCGTCGTAGTAAATATTGTCTTGATACTTCTCCAAAGATGTATCTATCTTTGCCAGTTTGTTGCTCTCCTTGGTGCTTTGTCTTAACATATCGTATATGCACACACTTGGAGGGATTATGATTGAGGGAATCAACACCAGGGGATGCAACCCTGCCCGTATTAGCAAATAACCGAGAAATGCTCCACCCAAGGTGCTGCTTCCAATGGTAAGCGCGTTTCCAATAAGCGAAGGGCTTGTTTTTATTTTCCCTTTTCTTTCAAGTAACTCCCTAATCTCCCTGTATCTCTGGGTGGTTATATTTTCTACGTAGATGATACTCCAGCCTATCTTCATTAAGTAGTTATTGTCGTATCGGTAAGAACACCCGTCTTCGAGTGCATACCCATGTTCCAGCGCGAGATCCTCTAACAAGGCCCATCTCTTTTGACCTTTCGCAGAGAGCGTTTGTTTTAAATTTTCTCTCAATGGTTCACGGATTCTATTTTCCGATTCTCTCGAGCGCTTATTCATCGAAAAACTATTTGTATATGTTGCCTACCTTTTCGAATTTTCATACCTTTAAAAATCCTGTGATATAGGGCTATACTATTCACGTTGATATTTTGGAAGCCAAACCTCTCCACTGTTGCAGATTTAACGTTGAAAAAAGTTGTACAGAACTCGATTAACCTACTTGGCACGGAACCCACCAAAAGTTAAGAGCCAAAAAAGCGACAGAATTGATCATGGAGACAGGAAATAAAGACATCCCCTTTTTCCATTTACTAAGATTCCCCCTTGCGTTCCTGCCCCGCGATCTCTACAAAGGGGTGCAAGAGGGAGTTGAACCCATTCGCCATGGTTAGTCCGCGAACGCTCCTGAGGATTCTCACCATCTGCCCAACCGTAACCTCTTCCGGCTCATGCACAAATTTGAACAATTGAAAGCTCAGTAGCCTAAAGAGGGTTGAGGCCATAAATATGACCTGAATGGGAAACAGGTGCCACGATAGAAGATGGAGATCGAGCGACCCTATGGACTTGAGAACATATCCGGCCACAATTGGGCCGAGGGCTGAACCAAGCCCTCCTACAATGTGGAATGCGGATATGTATGAAGACCTGTGTTCCTGTGGCGAGATCTTCAGCAAAAGGTTGTTCGTACAGAGGTTGATACCCGCCCAGAAGCCGCCTCCCACAATATGAAGGGTAATCGGTATCACCACGCTCTCCGGTCGAGCCGATATCCATGCCAAGGGCAGGGTTATGGCGATCCAGCTTGAAACTCGAATCACTGCCTTGTTCTTGACCGTATCGGAAATCCTCCCCCACACCCTCATACCAACCATATCAGCAATGGCGGAAAGCATGCCGAGGAGAGCTACAAAGCCATAGGTGAACTTTAAATCCCGGAGGAAATAAAGGGTGAAAAAGGGACTCGCCACATATACCGAAAAGCTCCATAAAAAGGTGAACGTCAAAAAGTTCCTGAAATTGCGCTCCTTGAATGGCAGGTATACCAGCATGCGGATGGAAATAGGGCTCGCCATCTCACTTCCGTGCTTCGGTTCTGAAATACGATTCACGAAATGAAGGCTTATCATGCCAAAGAGCACGGCTGAGATAAAGGTGATACTAAAACCAATGGGCAGCCCTCCGTATGTGTGACCGTCGAGTTTATCGAGTAGTTTTCCGAAGGCCACCATGGCAATCATTCCCGCTGCACCGCAGAGCATATTCCTGGTACTGAAAAATCTCCCTCGAATCTCCTCAGGAACAAGCTCCGCTATCCAGGAGAGCCAGGACACATAGCTGACCGAGACAAAGCTGTGGGATAGAAAGATGAGTGCGAGTATGACCAACAATTTCATTGAACCCGAGGCAATGGGCAAGAGCGTCGCAATCAGAATGGGAAGCCATAGGCCGCGTGCAAATGTGGCGGACCAATAGGCGATTTGCTTTCTTTTTCCTGTTTTTTGGGCGAGATACGCGGCAGGCAGCTGGAATACCGTGACCATAAAGGGCATAGCAGCCACGAGCCCGATCATAAAATCATTCATTCCGAGATACAGCGCAAAGCCTGTGAGAAATACCCCTCCCGTGAGGGTGGCAAAGGCATTGGCAAACATGCCGTCATAGATGGAATTTTTCAGATCATCCGTTAATCGAGGTTCCATGATATTCGACCGGCCAGGTAATCCTTTATTGAGGAAGATCTCAAACCAACATTCAAATCCTCACCATGTGGTTTGTGATCTTCATGAGCGGGTAGGTTCCGTACAAAAAGAATAAAGGGGGAAAACCCCCTTGATTCCACTAACCTCTTCTTAAGTTTAGGTACTTATTCCTCAATACCCATGAATGAAGCAATGGTGATTATCCTGAACCCTTCACCCTTTTCAATAGCACCCCTCACCGTTACCTTATAGTTCATTTCATCCTGCAGAATGCCTCAATTGCGAGACTCATGTGCCATTGAGTATAGAAATGTGGCTGCAAACATCTCGAAGTCCTTTAACCCCTTAACGGTCATATACTCGTTGGCCACATGTTGCCTTCCCCCATGCCCGAGGCCACCGGCGACGACAGGCAGGGATAGATTCCTCGAGAACACGAAATAGGGGGCAGCCCATGTGGCAATGGGCCACACCTCCGGTTCTATGCCGTGAAGGCGGTATGAACGTATCATCTGTTGAACTATTGGTTCCTTGAAATCCGTCTTTGACCATGGGTAGTTGTCTCGTATCCTGATTTCAATATCGTCAAATCCCTGGCTCACGAGATATTGATACAACTTGGTTCGTACTTCTTCCGGTTCCATCTTTGGGCCGAATCGGATATCGATCTTCGCGGTGGCACGTCTCGGCAGAACGGTCTTCGTGCCTGAGCCATCATAACCGGCATGAAATCCATTTATATTGATGATGGGCGAGTAGAGCCCTCTCTTGAGCAGGTCGATCCCGTGCCGATCGTATTTGAAACAGAGGCTTTTCATCTCCCTAAGAAACGCCTTCTCATCAAAGCTCTTTTCCAGTCTCTTGAGGAGCCTGAGATCGTCCTTGCTCGGGGAGTCCACATTGTCATAGAAACCAGGGATCTTTATATTCTCCTTTCTGTCCGTCAGTGAGCCCAATGCGTGTAGCAATCTCCATACGGGAGAGGAAATCCATGCGCTGACGGAACCGTGAAGGGATGTCTCAGTGGGGCCACCCCTCTTGCCGCCACGGCAGATGAGATCCAGGTACACAATTCCCTTGAGCCCAAGGTGCATGGAGACCTTGCCCCTGGTGTCCTGGGAAAAATCAAAGTCCACTACCCCATCGCCGGTAAGCTCATCCCGGTGCGTGAGGATAAAATCCTCAAACTGGGGGCTGCCTATTTCCTCCTCCCCCTCAATGGTGAATATGAGATTGAGGGGTATCTCATCTTCCTCCTTGATCGTCTTCAGTGCATTGAATAGTCCGCAAAGGGCGCCCTTGGAGTTGACCGCTCCCCGTGCGATCACGCATTCTCCTAGGCCTGGTAAGGTGTGCACCTCTGCCCCAAAGGGTAGTCCGATCCAATTGCGTTCCTCCGCAGGCTGTACATCGTACATGCCATATATGATCAGCGTCTTTGGGCAACCACGATCCAGTCGGCCGAAGACAATGGGGGCAGATGGGTTTCCCCAAAAAACCACCTTCCCACCCAAATCCTGGATAACATACTTGACCCACTCGGCAGTTTCAATGAGACCTTCCCCTGTGGCCGATATGCTCTTCTGCCTCAAAAAGGCGCGACATTGTTCCAGGTGTTCTGGAAATCGGCTGTTGATCGCGGCGTAAACCCTTTTCAGCGAACGAGATGGTACCTTACCCCAGTGCACCGTGCCGAACCTCCTTCATATAGATCATCTTGTGATCACCTTCCCGATAAAAATCCTTCAGGGAACAAACGAGCTGGTAGCCGTGTTTCTCATAAAATGACCTCGCGGCCTGGTAAGGCGCGGCAGAAGAGGTCTCAACGTAAATACGCCTGGCCCCCTCTCTGGCCACAAATTCCTCCATGAACCCCAGAAGCATTCCCCCTAAGCCTTTCCTGGAGGATGCCTCATCGACCTTAATCCAGTACAGGTCGTAACATCTCTCGGTTATGGGGATTGGGCCAAAACAGATAAACCCCGCGAGGGTTCGATCGTTATCGAACGCGCAAAAAACCTGATAATCCTTCTTTCCGGCTCCGTTCAGTGCCTCATCGATAAGTTCCAGGGCTACCTGGATTTCCTCGCGATTAAAAACGTTCCCCTGCCGTAGAAGCCTTGATATCTTTTCTCTATCATCAGGTATGAAAGGTTGGAGCTCCATCGTTCCTTGCCCTCTTTTCCACGAATTCCACGAGCGTTTCCACCATATCGGTATATGACATGCCCGCCTGTTGGGCAGCGGCTGCGAATCCGGCATCGGGGCTGAGGCAGGGATTCGCGTTCACCTCGAGGACATAGATCTGTCCATCGTCATCAACCCTCATGTCGACGCGGCCGTAGTCCCTGAGCATAAGCAGGTGAAAACACTCAAGCGCGATATTTTCAATCTTTTCCCGCAACGCAGGGGAAAGCCCTTGCGGAAACTTCCTCGGGGTGTGGTGATACTCGAAGGAGGACTTATCCCACTTGGCTCGGTACCCCACAATGGGGGAAAGCCCTTCGGGGAGGGCGGAGAAATCGATTTCCGCCAAAGGAAGAACCTTCGGTGAGGGGTATCCGAAAAGAGATACGTTGAACTCCCTGCCCGCTACATACTCTTCCACTAGAAGGGGGCCGAATCGGTCGAAGAATCCATTGATTCTCTCCTTAAGTGATCCGCCATCCTTACAGATTGATTCCTGGTCTATCCCAATGCTCGCATCCTCGAATATCGGTTTGAGGACCACTGGGTACTTCAAGACCTGAAAATCAAAATTGCCCGTCCCGTCGTGAATCATATAATGGGGGGTCCTGATTCCTTGGGACTTCAGCATCCGTTTGGTCATTACCTTGTCGGTTGTGATCATCAGGGCTATAGACGGAGATCCCGAAAAAGGGAGCTCCAGCAGTTCAAGGAGGGCAGCAGAATGTCCTACAAATCGAGGGTCGTCGTCCACTGACTCGCATAGGTTTACCGCCATCTCTATCCCCGCCCCTCTCATCTTCGAAATGTACCCGCTCACCTCCCTCGTAAATGGGATGCGAACTGATTCATAGCCAAGGTCTTGGAAGGCCCCTTCAATGGCCTCAACCTGTGTAATTACGTCAGCCGAGGCCTCTGAAAAGGCCTGGCCAGCAGGAACCGGCACATTGTGAATTACGCCCACTACTTTCCCAGACATGCCGATAACCCCAGGCTATACTCATCCTTGTAAACACGATTGATAGCCGATTGAATGATTGCCTGGATAAGGGCAGCGTACGATATGCCCACCATATCGGCTATGATGCACAGGTCTGAATGTTGAGGGTGCAAGCCTGCCAGTGGGTTGACCTCCATGAAGTTCAGCCTCCCACCTGCGTCAGAGCGAATATCAATCCGTCCTGCATCCCTGCAGCCAATTCCCCGCCATACCGCGAGGGCAAGCTCTCTAGCCTCCTCTGCAATACGGTCATTTGCCAGACGGTATTCCACCAGCTCCTCACATCTCTCCTTGTTCTGATAGGAGTAGACATCGGGCTCGGCGATCTCCCTCAGGATAACCTCCATTACCCCTAAGGCCTGAGCCTCATTGCCCGTTCCAAGAACTCCCACGGTAAACTCCCTACCCGGGAGAAATGCCTCGACGAGAACCGGCTGATTATATTTGAGCAATAATTGCATGCAGGTGGATACGAGCTGGCCTTGGTTCGTTACCTTTGATGCCGCGGTAATCCCTTTGCCAGTCCCTTCAGCGACTGGTTTGGCAAAGAGAGGGAGGGGAAGATCGACCTTCTCGAGATCCGATGCTTTTTCAATCACGAGGAAATCCGGCGTGGGGATGCCGAGCTGTCGTACCACGAGCTTTGCCATTGCCTTATGGAGCGTGAGGCAAAGAACAAGAGGATCGGAGAAGGTGTATGGTATATCGTAAGTTTCCAGCAATGCGGGAACCTGTGCCTCACGGCCAAAGCCCCTTAACCCTTCTGCAATATTGAAAACCATATCCCATCGGTCACCTGCAACCAGACGTGTTGCAAGGTTTCTGGCACTGCCGATTCGATCGGTCTCATAGCCCAGATCCTCGAGGGCCTTTTGAATTGCCTGTATGGTGTCCTCCCGGTCAAATTCAGCGGTCTCCTCCTCGCTGAATCCTGCGGCGAGGTAATTTTCCCGGAGGTCATAGGTTATTCCTATACGCATGAGTTCCTCCCCCTTTTGTGCCAGGGCGAGCCCGGTGCTTCTCTTGAACCGAGCTTACTTCCTGGATCAGGATATCGATAAATCCGTCCCTGGTAATTTCTGAGCAATACATCATTCCCATCGCGTCCTACGAGGGATCTCGGGAAGATGGGAATCTTGCCGCCTCCTCCAGGGGCATCAATCACATAGGTTGGCACTGCATACCCAGTCGTATAGCCTCGCAACCCCTGGATAATCTCTACGCCTTTTTCCACTGGCGTTCTGAAATGGGCCGATCCCAAAATTGGATCACACTGATAGATATAGTAGGGCCTGACCCGAATTTTGAGCAATCCATGCATCAATCGCTTGATGACCTCTAGATTGTCGTTAATCCCCGATAGAAGAACTGTCTGACTGCCGAGTGGAATGCCGGCGTCTGCAAGGCGTTCACAGGCCTGGCTTACCTCGGGTGTCAGCTCATCTGGATGGGTGAAGTGAATACTCAGCCATAGGGGGTGATATCGTTTGAGTACACGGGTCAGGGCAGGGGTGATGCGCTGCGGCAAAACCACAGGGGCCTTCGTCCCTATCCGCAGAAATTCCACATGTCGTATTCTGCGCAATCGTGAAAGAAGCCATTCCAGCTTTTCGTCAGAGAGCGTCAATGGGTCCCCACCTGAAAGGAGGACGTCCCGCACACAAGGTGACGCCTGGATATACGCAATGGCCCTTTCCCACTGCACCGTTGAAAAGCGTGATTTACCACCACTGCCTACCAGACGCGAACGCGTGCAGTACCGACAGTAGGTGAAACAGAAGTCTGTAACAAGGAAAAGGACACGGTCTGGATATCGGTGAACCAATCCTGCCACCGGGCTGTCGTCCTCTTCGCCGAGAGGGTCTCCCGCCTCTCCAGGAGAGTACAACTTCTCGGCAGTGACAGGCACCACGGTACGCCGGAGGGGTTGATGCGGATTTTCTCTATCAATCAGGCTTGCATAGTACGGGGTGATTGCCATTGGGAAATGTTTCATACCGGAGGCGACCATTGTGCGCTCATCGTTGGAAAGTTCGAGGATGTTGCTTAGCTGATTACTATTCGTGATCCTGTGCCTGAACTGCCATCGCCAATCGTTCCAAGCAGAGATGGTTGCATCGGGGAAAAATCGTGTGCGGAAGGCCGAGGTGCTAGGGTTGCATCGGAGTCGCGGAGCATGAAAGGCCTTGTCTAATAAGACTTTTCGCCCGGGCATGTGTTCAAGGGAAGAACCGATGATCGTATTTGCCTCGGATCCGCCGGCATTGCCATTCCTACCCGGGGGCTCAGATTCTTCTATACTTAGTATTTCATTTGGCATATTCCGGATTCTCCCATTCTTTCAGAGACTTATGAGGAATTAGCTTCAAAGGATGGTTATTCACCAATCACCTCATATGCGGAGATGGTGATGACCTTCCGGTCCTCAGTCTCATCCACAGTTCCCGTTGCCTTTACCCGCTTGGCAATGAGCGAAATGACTTCATCGCCTTTTTCATTTTCTCCCACTGTATAGATATTGCCATCATCGGTAACGATTTGATAGGAATCGTTCACCGTTCCAATAATCGTTAGACTTTTTGCCCAATGACTTCATAGGAAGTGATGGTGATTATCTTCATGTCTTCATTTTCCTCGACCGAGGCAGTCACCTTTACCTTCTTGCCGATGATTTCATCCGATTGCTCTATCTTGTCGGGCTCTGCCACGATGTAGATCTGGCCATCATCAGCCACGAATTGATAATCTTCATTGATTGATCCCGTGGTGGTTAAACTTTCTCCGGAGACAGCGCTTCCTAGCAGGCCAATAATGACGGTCAGAGCACAAAGACCCATGAACAGACATCCTCTACTTCTTTTCATCTATAGGTCTCCTTCCGCTGAATAATTTATCCAGCTAAATATTTGCAGGATTCAAATCTGTATTCTCAGGTTGTTAGGTTTTGACTTGAGAAATTCCCTCCCGGATCCATCGCTTTTTAGGATGTATTTTCTGACCCTGATTAACTTCTTATTTCTGGTCTCCCTCACCAGGCCGCTCACTTCCACCTCTTCCTGTATATAATGTAGCAATTCTTGTCCGTTGTGATCTTTGTCAACAAGATACTCCTGCTCGTCGCGTGCTGAAATACCTACGGCAACCACCTTTCCTTTTTCATCCCAATCAACCGGGATGACGATGCCTCTGATTGTTATTGGCTTTTCATCCCCTTTCATCTTCTCATCACCTCTCTTTAAGCACATCCGTTATATAAGGATTCTGCATTTAACGTGCCAAGGCTATAACATAGTGATATTTAAAGATTTCTTTCATTATGGCAGATCCTCAACTGAACTCTCGGTTCCGATATTGGGCCGCAAGGTGGGATTTTGAGCTAGGAAGGATTCAATAAGGTAGGTTAATCTATTGAAATAAGTGGCAAATTCGAATTAAGAAATCTGGGTTCCGATCTTTGACGAAGCGGAACCTCGGGTTCCGTCCAATGCTTTCCTCGCAATCTGGCATTTTTCACAAACGCAGGTATGCGCTCCCTGCTACCCCAGTACTTTGAATTCTTCTTTTCGCATACCATGTTTTTTCATTAACTTATGGAGTTGACGGGTAGTGATGCCTGCATCCTGCGCGCAGTCTTTGATCTTTCCTTTATTACGGGCCAAGAGTTGTTTCAGGTAGCGCCTTTCAATATCCTCTATCCCCCTACTTCTTATCTCTGCCAGGGTAAAGCGAGTGTCTACAGAGATACCTGGCGAAAGTGCTTCTGATGCGAAGAGCTCGTTAGGGAAGTTCTCAGGACTCAACACAGAAGAAGCTTCCAATATGTAGGACCGTTCCAAGAGGTTTTCCAGCTCGCGAATGTTTCCTGGCCACGAGTAGCTCCTAAAGGCCTCCATAACCTGGGGGTGAACCTCACGTATCTCCTTGGAGTTGAATCTATTCAACCTTCTCAAAAATACCTCAACAAGATGAGGTATATCTTCTGCTCGCTCCTTCAGTGGAGGAACCTCAACCGGAAATACATTTAATCGGTAGTAGAGGTCTTTTCTGAACTGACCCTCGTCGCACATCTCCCTAAGGTCCGTGTTTGTGGCTGCAATAATTCTCACATCGACCTCGATCGTTACCTCCCCTCCGACCCTCTGAAACGTCCTATCCTGGAGCACTTGAAGGAGCTTAATCTGGGCAGATGGGGTGATGGTCCCTACCTCGTCAAGAAAGATGGTTCCACCGCTGGCTATCTCGAACTTTCCCAGCTTTCTCCTGACAGCACCCGTAAAGGCTCCTTTCTCGTGACCAAACAGTTCGCTCTCTATAAGGGTATCAGGGATTGCCCCGCAGTGCGCGCTGATAAACTGGGCCTCCCGGCGGTTGCTGTGCCGATGAATCAATTTGGCAAGTTCACCTTTCCCTGTTCCAGTTTCGCCGGTGAGCAGAACGGTACTTTTCGTCGGCGCAACCGAGCGAACCTTATCTAAGACTTTCTTCATCACGGAGCTCTTGGTCTGAATAAGTTCCAACGAGTCGCTCTGCCAGAACTGATCACGGAGGTGATCGAGCTCGGATTGCACGAGTAGAGATTCATGAAGGCTTTCGGTTACATATCTCACCTCATCTGGATTAATGGGGTAGGTGAGGTAGTTGCTGGCACCTGCCTTCACGGCCATCACCGCCTCTCTGATCATCTCCTGAGGTGACATGACAATAATTTCGATGGTGGGGTACAGATGCCAGAATGGCTCAAGGGCGGCCTTATACCCATCATCTGCTCCTGATGTTCTCAGGATTTCTAGATCAATAAATATAAAATCAGAACGTTTTTTCCGGAGCATCTCCAGTGCAGCATCCTTCCTGGATGCCTTCTCAATCCTGTATCCCTTGCCAAAGGATGCGCTGAGTGCGCGAAAGGCTTCTTGTTTCTCTGATATTACAAGTATGCTTTTCATCTACTCCTCTTATCTCGCCGCATTACCTCTTTATGGGTTGATGGTATTATATAAAAAATAATTCATCTATACGCAAACCATATTTCTTTTATGTGAAAAAGCAAACCTATGAAATGTGAACTTTGGTAGTGTCTTGTAGCTATTCCTCTCCAAAAAAATCAGTTAATATGAATCTCAGCTTCCTTCTAAGATTCGCATAAGAGTAAAATCGCTTAGCGAGGTTGAAGTTGTAATCGATCATCTCCTTTACCCTGGACTTATTCCGCACTATATCAATAACATCATGTACCGTGTCTTCTTTGATATAGTCGTCCATCTCGATTACCTTGAAACCCTTTGGCTTGATATCGTGTAGGTAAATTGAATAATTATTCACAAGGATTGGTTTCTTAAAATAGACGGCTTCAAGAAAGGCATTGCCAAACCCCTCATATAATGAGGGGTACGTGATAAGATCTGCATGAGGATAGACATCGAAAAGGGTATAGATCTTCCTTCCATCTTTTGTCCTCCCGCGTTTATCACTGATCGTGTTGGAGACAAATAGAGTATTCACCCTCATCAGCTTTGAATATTCTCGTACCCGCCTCTCGTAGTCATCTCCCTCATCACCGGCGGCATGGGATATTACAAGCCTTGCTTTAATGCCTTTCCGACCCAAGCGCCTCACAAGCTCGATAGCGTGCTCAATACCCTTTCTCTGTACCACCCGGGTGGGTTGAAGAATGAAATAGTCGTCTTCAGCTATGTCGAGGGATTCTCTGACATCTGAGGCATACTCGTCAGGTGGAGTGGGTGGCATACTAAAGTCCATTACATTGGGGATAATAATGGCAGCAGCACCCCTTCTGAAAGCAACCTGGTTCCTTGCCTCTGAGTTAATGACGACCTGTCGTATAAAGGGATGCCGCGGCGGAAAGGCCTTATTTAGATAGTCCAACACACAATTGACTGAAAAACGCTTTCGCTCCCAGTAGAAATCATGGTTATGCGCGATAGTTGGTATGCCGGTTTCTGCAACAAGCTCGGTCAGAGCGAGGCCCAGTGGGATATTGAGCGGGATTGCGAATGCGTTCTCAACAATAATGAGGTCTATCTCAAAAGTGCTGATAAACCTTTTAATATCATAGGCTAACTCCCTTTTCATCTTCTCTATTCTGTCCGATACTTCATCTGGCCTGGTGATATTCTTAAAGACGAATTCATTAATAGATGATATTTCGTGATGGGTGAAATGCGCTTTAGGGGAAGATACGCAGCGCTCTTCAGGCCTGTCTAATTCCCCTGCAAAATAGAAGCAGGTGTACCCCATCCCCTCCAGCACTTCGGCCCATTTCCCGATCTCTAAGGATACGCCATCGGTGCCTGCGATTCTCGTAGAGATAAAGCCGATGTTCTTTATCTCTCCTATCCTTTTTCTTTTATGCATGTGATGCCCCTGAATAATCTTGGGCCATAAAAATGCATGGCTTAAGACTTCAGCTGCTCATATTGAATAAAGGCTATCAGTTGACTCCCTTCTACGGACTGTGCATTCTCCACAGGTGAGTATTATAAACGTTCACTCACCTAACTTCAAGCTTATCGGCTAACCAATCACGCCACCTACTGTGTCTACCATCCTATGGTTTTCTCGCACAAATGGAGAGACAAAGGCCAAGCAATGCAAAACCATCCATCTCACGCTCACTATGTTTGAAATGCACACATTAAAGAAGAACTTTGAGTTCTGAATGCAAAATCTATAGGAATTTCCATTTCCCCTTTTAAAATTTTCTCTTTGTTTCAATGAGTTACCTCGAAATAGCTATTTCGTGCGGGTCAAGCTTCTCAGTTTTCTGGGGAAATCAGAACTGAAAGTTCCTACCACAACCCGAATAAATCGAAGAAATTACTTAAATATCAACATGTTATCAGTTTGGCATAGGGATTGCTCTCTCTACTTGGAAAGTGTATTACATTAAACAAAATCCAAGGAGGTGCACGTCATGAAGATAATACCCCTGGGTGATAGAATTCTTATAAAAAGAGTAGGTGAAGATGAAAAGACAAAAGGCGGAATCATCATCCCCGATACCGCCAAAGAGAAGCCCATGCAGGGCAAGGTGATTGCCGTGGGGAAAGGCGCCCTCAACAAGGACGGCAAGCTTACCCCTTTAGAGGTAAAAAAAGGTGATACAGTGCTCTTCGGTAAGTATGCTGGAACCGAAATCAAGATTGGGGGCGAGGTCCATTTGATTGTGCGAGAAGACGATATCTTCGGTATCGTTGAAAAGTAGTTATGTGAAGGGAGGACATTTACATGGCAAAGGAAATACGTTTTAACCAGGCTGCCAGGAAAAAGGTTTTAGAGGGAGTAAACATCCTGGCAGATACCGTGAAGGTAACCCTGGGCCCCAAGGGCCGCAACGTGGCGCTCGAGAAAACATGGGGTTCCCCCACTATTACCAAGGACGGGGTTACCGTGGCAAAGGAGATCGAGCTCGAGGACAAGTTCCAGAACGTTGGTGCCCAGATGGTCAAGGAGGTGGCAGGCAAGACCTCAAAAGAGGCTGGTGACGGCACCACCACGGCCACGGTCCTGGCTCAGGCCATGTACCGGGAGGGATCCAAGCTGGTGGTCGCAGGCCACAATCCCATGGCCCTCAAGCGGGGCGTCGATAAGGCTGTTCTGGCGGTGGTTGAAGAGCTCAAGAACCTGAGCAAGCCCACCAAGGATCAACAGGAGATCGCCCAGGTTGGCACCATCAGCGCCAACAACGATGAGGCCATCGGCAACATCATTGCCGAGGCCATGAGCAAGGTGGGCAAAGAGGGGGTGATCACCGTAGAGGAGGCAAAGGGCATGGAGACCACCCTTGAGATAGTTGAGGGTATGCAGTTTGACCGTGGCTACCTCTCGCCCTACTTTGTCACTGACCCTGAGCGCATGGAGGCAGTGCTGGATGATGCTTACCTTCTCATCCATGAAAAAAAGATCAGTAACATGAAGGACATGGTGCCCATCCTGGAGCAGATCGCCAAGATGGGAAAACCACTGCTTATCATTGGCGAGGACGTGGAAGGCGAGGCCCTTGCCGCGCTGGTAGTCAACAAGCTACGCGGAACCCTACATTGTGCGGCTGTCAAGGCACCAGGCTTTGGTGACAGGCGTAAAGCCATGCTAGAGGATATCGCAATCCTGACCGGTGGGCAGGTGATTTCCGAGGATTTGGGCGTCAAGCTTGAGAATGTAACACTGAAGGGTATGGGTAAAGCCAAAACCGTTAGGGTCGACAAGGACAATACCACTATCGTGAGCGGTAATGGTAGCCGTGAAGCTATTGAAGCCCGAATCAGACAGATTCGTTCCCAGATCGAGGATACCACGAGCGACTATGACCGGGAGAAGCTCCAGGAGCGTCTGGCCAAGCTGGTTGGCGGCGTGGCCGTGATCAAAGTGGGAGCTGCTACCGAGCTTGAGATGAAGGAAAAGAAGGCTCGGGTAGAAGACGCACTGAACTCCACCAAAGCTGCGGTTGAAGAAGGCATTGTGCCCGGAGGTGGCGTGGTGCTGCTTCGCTGTATTCCGGCCTTAGAGAACGTGAAGGCTGACGGTGAGGAGGCATTTGGTGTTCAGATCGTCAAGCGAAGCCTTGAGGAACCAGCTCGGCAGATTGTGGACAACGCAGGTTTTGAGGGCTCGGTGGTAGTAGGAAGGCTCAAGAGCGAGAGCGGCTCCTTTGGGTTCAATGCGGAGTCGGAAGTCTACGAAGATCTCATGCAAGCGGGAATCATCGATCCGACCAAGGTGACCCGCCTTGCCCTTCAGAATGCAGCGAGCATCGCGGGGCTTCTTCTCACCACCGATGTGGTAGTCGCCGAAAAGCCGAAAAAGAAGAAATCCGCGGAGATGCCAGAGGAGTACTGACAAGATACGAACAAAGAAAAAGAGATTGGATTCACCGGGGACTATGCTCCAAGGTTAGGCCCGGTGAATCCCATACCTTCGGGCCATACTATCACAAATATGTCATTCGTTGCTCAGTCTGTACCAATCAATATGCGAAACGGTATCTTCCACATCTTGCCCATTCAGGCAGACAATCACGATTCTTTGAAGGAGTAAGGGTATGGAGCTAAAACCAAATCCGATTTGCAATAGAGGAGAGAGAAACATCTACTGCCCCTTGTATAGCGATTGCCTTGATCACGCGGTAAACCAATTCTGGCAGTACTGGAGTTGCTCAAAGTGCCCTTACAGGAAGATAAAATCTCTTGATGAAGTAGAATACGGTGCCAATGGTGAGGGGCTGGACTACGAGTTCTCACCGGATATCATCAAGAAGATTAGGGGAAATGAATCCAGTTAAGATATGGATTTTGAAAGTTCAATATAGTATTCATGATTGAATCTAAAAGAGTTGTTGTATTATGACTATCGCCCAAATGACACTTTGTAATGCACCATGCTGATCTCATCCACATACATCTGCCCGACAAGGGGCCTGGCCGGCCTTGAGCCGCCTGAACCAACTCGATTGGGGCGAGCTGCCAAGGTGGCAAAGAGCTTGGGAATAGAACGGTTGATGGTACCCGTCCTGGAGGAAGCCCTGGTGGGTTCCGGTAGGGATTCTGTTCGCTATCTCGATGGACTCATCCGGGCACTTGATCATGTTGATGAGGCAGGCCTCCCGGTCTGGCCCATTGCCCCTGCACAGAAGGTTTTGGGTTTAAACTGGGCGCCTCCTCATCTGGTGAAAGCAACTCTGGATCCCAAGGCCGAGCCGGTGTTCGTGGACGGCAGGCTGAGAAACCTGCGACCCTTTGATTGGTGGGAAGATCCCTTTGTGATCCAGAAAAGGATAAGGGCTTTTCACGAGCTCGTGGATGCACTCAGCGGACATCCGTCCATCACGGGCTGGCTCATCCTGGACCGGTCCCTGGAATGGTGTGGTCCGGACATCGAGCAGGCAGACTTGGTGCTAAAGGCCTTCATGGCGGAGATTCGGGAACGCGATGAAACCGGGACCATCTTCCTGGGCCTGGGCTGGCCTGAGCTCTTGGATCCGGAAATGCCTCAAGTACTTGCCCGCCAAGTCGATGGAGTGTACATAAGCGGAGGAGAGAGGCAACCTCCAGGCATTACCGCGCGTGCCGGCCTTGCAGGAGAGCTTGAGTTGGCCTCCTATTTGGGCACTATGGCCAGATGGCTTTTCGGGAGGCCAACAGAGGTCGAGATCGGATGGGGAATGTTGGACAGGATTGGCGACACTGAAGAGACCATGGAAGGTTTCAAGGGATTGGCTGGCCACGGCCTTATCGGTGCAAATTGGGTAAGCCTCATAGACCCTGAGCCACCGCTCCACAGCCATCCGCCCTGGGTCCTGCGATCTGGCCTCGATGGGATTGGACTCCTCAATCAAGGCATGGAGCCAAAGGAACAGGTTGAAGCCTGGCTCAAGGAGATTGGCTCTGGCAAGCCTAAGGATGGAATCTATGATTTCATCGATATAAGCAAACAGGAATACCTAGACGACCCTCATACACACCTGCCCCGACTATGGGACCACTTCCGGCAAACAAGCTGACTTGAATTATCCATATCATTCTTACAGCCGATCCGGAGAAAAGGAAACACAAGTTCCGATTTAAAAACAAACGGAATTCTCAGTTCTTATTGTTGAATTATAGATCAATTCAACATATCAGAAGAAGATAATTCAAGAAGCCACGCCAAAATAGAATATCTTTATACAACTACCGGAATAAATAGTTCCGCTTCTTATCAGGCATTTTAAAAAAATAGAGAAATATCAGTAAGTTAGTAGTTTGGCACGGTAGATGCTAATAAAGATAATCAACTATTGTACACAACTACTTGTTAGATGCGAATTTAGCATTACTAATGAGACAGGAGGTATAATGCCAAGCATTCTAATCATAGATGACCAGCCTTACATGCATGAGCTTTGTTGTCATGTTCTAATGAAGGAGAGCTACCAGGTTGTGAGTGCTGGCAGTGTGGAATCTGTCAGGAGATACCTTGAGGATTCAATACCAGATATTGTGCTTCTCGAAATTTCCCTTCATGGATTCGAGGGATGGAGCGTGCTGTACGATATCAAGAGAAAGTACCCCCATCTGCCTGTTCTTATCGTCACTGCTTATGACAGCTTTGTGCATGATCCTCGAGTGTCTCAGGCCGAGGGTTATGTAGTCAAGGACTTTATCCACGTTGAGGGACTCAAAGATAAGGTGACTCAGATCTTGGAACGTAAAGGGTTTATCAAGCCCTCTTACTCAACGATGGATGGACAAACGGCATCTCCTGTATCTCAGTTACACAAACTATCAAACAAAAACCAATGTCAGGAGGAACAACATGAAATTTAACGAGATTAGAAACATGGCTAAGGGTATGGGCATAAACACATATGGCATGAAAAAGACCGATGTGATCAGGTCCATCCAGCGAGCAGAGAACAATATCGATTGCTACGGTACACCTAGGGTAGATGTCTGCAATGAGGAGACATGCTTGTGGAGGAATGATTGTCTCTCTAATAACTATGGAAGATACAGTCCTTCTAAATTGTCTTCTTCCGAAGAGAATGGAGGAAAGAAATGAGGTAATTAATGAAAAGATCATATTCCATCATCGTATTAGCCATAATCTTTTCGCTGTCTTTTTTACGGTGCCCAATGTTGGTCTGCTGAAAAAATCTACCAGATGGCAGGAGATATAACGGCTATTGACCTGAAGTATAACACAGTGCTCGTTGAAGTGCCGTTAGCTGGAAAGACATTTACTGTAGGTGGGCCACTTTCTTCTAAGGCAGTCTTGGAAAGAGGTGGCCAATCAGCGGCATTGTTAGATTACAGGCTAACTGGGGAGGCCACATAGTAAGGAAGTGAAGTGTATGGAATTAGTTGCTTGGAGACCATTTGGTGGAGAGCTGGGTTCATTGCGGAGAGAAATGGACAATCTCTGGAATCGCTTCTTTGGTGAGACACCGCTTGCCAGAAGGGTTATCGAAGAATGGTGGCCCTCGGTGGATATGTCGGAGACCAAAGACAGTTTCTGCCTATTAATTAACCTTAGAGCAAGGAGGTAGTGTGATGGAAGTAACAACAGTTGTAACAGGTGCGTGGAATGCCTTTGCTACCAAGATTACCGCATTCCTTCCTGAGCTGATCGGGGCGATCATCGTCTTCGTGGCTGGCTGGATTATCGCGCGGTTAGTGAGATTAGGGGTGGTGAAGCTCCTCACTTTGGTCCGCTTCGATAAGGCCACCGAAAAGACCGGGGTGCAGGGGTTCTTGAAGAAGGGGGAGATTGTCAAGGCCCCCTCTGAGATCATTGGGACGCTCGTCTACTGGTTCATCATGATCCTGGTGATCATTGCCTCGCTGGATGCGCTGGGATTGCCCATTGTCTCAGAGCTTCTCGATAAGATCTTCGTCTACATCCCCAACGTGGTGGCGGCGATCATCGTGGTGGTGTTGGGGTTGCTTCTTGGGAACCTGCTCTCGGCGGTAGTCAGGACCGCCGCCTCCAACGCTGGTCTGAAGAACGCCGATGGACTGGGAAAGCTCTCCCTCTATGCCATCGTGTTCTTCTCCGGGGCCATTGCCCTCATTCAGCTGGGGATCGGTGAGGAGATCGTCGCCGCTGCCTTTGGCATCGCCTTCGGGGCCCTTGCCCTGGCGTTGGCTCTGGCCTTTGGGTTGGGGGGCAGGGATGCGGCTGCTGAGTACCTGAAGCGGTGGTTAGAGGAGAAGAAAACCTCAGCCAAGAAATTGGGCAAAGAGAGCACTCAGTGAGAGACGGCTCAACATTATAAAAGGGAGAGGAGGGACTTCCCTTTTCTCCCTCTCTCTGCGGTAGAGCTTTTTTGACACAGCGGGGACAGCCCTCGCTCTGTGCCGACTATTGAGAAAGGAGGCAGAAGATGGGAGGCTATGTGAAGAGTATCATTTTGATTATTGTCCTTTTATTCCTGGTAACCTTCGGGGTGAAGAACAGCCAACCTATAAGACTATACTACTATCTCAACATTGAGACGGGAGCCTTTCCCCTCTATGGCTTGGTTTATATTTCCATAGTTATTGGGATTATTGTCGGAATGATCGTGGGCGTTTATGATAGATTCGATCTGCGGCGAAGGGTCAAAAGGCTAGAGAGGGAAAATAGAGAATTCAAAGAGAAGGTTGTGGAGGAAGAAAGGGAAGAGGAGGTATCAATTCCTGTCCAGATGGAGGGAAGAGGAGAGACAGATTAAAGTCCTATTGATGGACCAGGGGCGAAATATGTCAAGATAGACATTAAAGTAAGTTATGAACAAACCGGCGATTTTAGGCTGTCAGGATGTCCCCATCGGATAACGGTAGGTAAGATCTGATATGAGAGATGAGTAGGTCTGGACAATATGAAAAGCCTATTTAGACATATACGAACATATATCTTGAGGGGGCTTTTGGCAATTGTTCCCCTTGCGTTGTGCTTTTTCTCGTTAAGAATTCTTTATACGGTCATTGACAAGCGCGTCACGCTAATGGTGGAAGAATTTCTTGGCTTTACCTTTCCGGGCCTGGGAGTCCTTTTGGTACTTGCCACCCTTTATGTGCTCGGTCTAATTGCCAGCAACATCGTGGGTAAACAATTCTTTGGCTTGATCGAAAGAAGCGCCAACAGAATCCCTCTCGTAAAGACTGTTTACCAGGTAGGGAGACAACTGGCAGCGAGCCTTTCCCTTCCCGGGACACAGGTATTCAAACGTGCGGTATTGGTGGAGTATCTCAAGCCCGGTATCTGGACAATCGGCTTTGTGACAGGGAAAATCGTCGATAACACACATGATGGCGAGACGCTCCTCAAGGTCTTTGTCCCTACCCCTCCCAATCCCACCTCGGGAACGATGGTGGTGGTGAGGGAATCGGAGACGAGAGATCCGGGCTGGAGCGTTGAGGAGGCATTGAAATCCGTGATCTCCGCTGGCGTTATTGGCCCAACGGAGATAAAGAGGGGGTAAGATATGTTTGCAAAGATCCTATACCCGACCGATTTCTCGGACGTGTCAAAGAAGGCCCTGAATTACCTTAAGCAGTTGAAGGACGCTGGGGCCAAAGAGATTGTCATATTGCATGTCATTGATGAAAGGAAAATTGAAGCTATTGCTCTCTACGGTACCAGTGGTTCCTTTGTGTTCATAGAAAAAATGGAGCAAGAGGCCAGGAAAGAGGTAATTGCAATAGAAGGAGAGTTAAAGAAATACGGGTTTGAGGCAAAGGCTCGAATTGAGACGGGAATCCCTCTGAGGGAGATATTGAGGGTTGAAGAAGAGGAGAATGTCTCTCTTATTGTCATTGGTTCTCATGGGAAAACCAACATGAAGGAAATGCTTCTTGGTTCTGTGTCAGAAAAGGTTATAAGAAGGGCCAAAAATCCGGTTTTGGTGATCAAGAGGTAGGGCATGCGACATGATAAAAAATTGTCGTTCACAAAGGGATCTAAAGGGGTAATGGGAATGAATAAGGAGAACCGGTGAAAAGCCTTTATTTTTTAATTGCTACAGTGGGACTTATCTCTCTTGTTCATGTATCACCAGTAGCGGCACAGGGCAAACAGGTGGTTGGCTGGTTAGAGAAGGCCCGTATTTATCCTGGCAACCTTGTTGTTATTGCCAAGCTGGATAGCGGTGCAAAAAATTCATCACTCAACGTCTCCCATATCACTGAGTTTACGCGTAATGGAGAACAGTGGGTACGGTTTAAGGTGACCAGCCGGTATGGCAAAACAGTCACATTTGAACGGAAAGTGCAGCGTGTGGTAAAGATCAAGCGCCATGGAGCAATGCCCCAAATCCGTTTCGCAATCCGCCTTGGAATCTGTTTGGGCAGTTCGTATGAGGAAGCGGAAGTCAATCTGGTGAATCGAAGCGATTTTAACTATCAAATGTTGATTGGCAGAAGCTTTCTCAAGGGCAATGTGATTATCGACCCATCTTTAATATATACCACAAAACCAAACTGTAAGGTGATTTACGGGCAATGAACAGGGTTCACCTCTACTTGCTGGCATTCAGCCTTATCGTTATTGGCCTGGGTTTATTCTTGTACAAGGCCTTGGTGTTGGGCTTTCCACTAAGTCCACAGAAAGTTTCCGAGATATGGAATGTGGAAGCCCATATTAGCTTTATCGCGAAAAATAAGCCTGTTAAGGTGTCTCTTTTTATCCCCCGCACCGTACGGCGCTTTGCTATTGTAAATGAAAATTTTATTTCTCAAGGCTTCGGCATTACCACAGCTACCGAGGGCGGTAATCGTCAGGCGGAATGGTCAATTCGAAAGGCCAAGGGCAAGCAGATCCTTTACTACCGTGCCGAGATCCGGCGTATTGAAACCAAGGAATCGGGTATTTTAGTAAAGCCACCGGAGATAGAGGACCCAAAATTTGAGGGACCTTATCTCGCAGCAACTCAATCTCTTGTCGCCGACATTCGTGCCCGGTCCGCGGATGCGGACACCCTCGTGAAAGAACTGCTCAAACGACTCACCAAGTCTCAACCCGATGACAATATAGCCCTATTGCTGGGCAAGCAAACCTCTATATCGAATAAGGTGAGGCTCGCTGTACGAGTACTTGCTCAAGCCGGGCTCCCCCGCGCGGGCTGTCCATGGGATACGGCTGGAGGATGAAAATCAAAACGCACCATTGCTGCATTGGATGGAGATTTACGATGAAAAGCAATGGCGCGCCTATGATCCGATTACAGGTGAACCAGGCGTTCCCCCCGATTATATGCCGTGGTGGCGAGGAACTCAGCCTCTCGTCCAGGTAAAGGGGGGCGACAGGCTGCAGGCAACCCTGTCGGTTAACCTCAAACAGGAGGAAGCAGTTCGTGCCGCCATCCAGAGTGGAAAAATAAAGAGCCCTCTACTGCTTGACTTTTCCCTTTTCAGCTTGCCAGTTCACACACAGGCGATCTACCGCGTCTTACTGCTCGTGCCATTGGGCGCCTTTTTACTCGTGATTCTACGCAACGTCATAGGCATAAAAACCTTCGGAACATTCATGCCAGTGCTCATCGCCCTTGCCTTCCGGGAAACGCAGTTACTGTGGGGAATCATACTCTTCAGTGTGGTCGTTGGGCTCGGTCTGACAATACGCCTCTATCTTGAACATTTAAAACTACTGGTGGTTCCTAGGCTGGCCTCAGTGCTCTTTGTGGTGGTCTTGTTGATGGCACTGCTGAGCGTGTTGACTCACAAACTCGGCCTGGAACGGGGATTATCCGTGGCCCTGTTCCCAATGGTTATTATTACCATGACCATTGAACGGATGTCCATCGTGTGGGAGGAGCGCGGAGCCAGCGAAGCGCTTCAACAGGGGCTCGGTAGCCTGGTTGTTGCGGCCATTGCGTATCTCATTATGACCATTGGCTATATTGAACACATTGTGTTCGTATTTCCCGAGCTGTTGCTCGTGTTGCTCGCGGGAACACTCATGCTGGGGCGCTATTACGGGTACCGCCTTCTCGAGCTTCACCGTTTCAAGGCATTGGCGAAAGGAAACACTTGATGTTTACCCTTGCAAGACAGCTCGCCGATATAGGATTGCTCGGGTTGAACAGGCGAAATGCCGAATATACGTTAAGGTACAATCCACGCAACCTGTACCCACTGGTCGATGATAAGCTGCGCACGAAGAAGCTCGCGCAAGATGCCGGTATCGCTGTGCCGGAATTGTATGGGGTAGTAGAGAAAGAATATCAGGTACGTGACCTGCCGGAGATACTGAAACATCATTCGGATTTTGTGGTCAAGCCTTCTCATGGCAGTGGTGGAGACGGAATCCTCATAATCTCCGGTCGCTTGAAGGAGGTGTACCGCAAGGCGAATGGTGTATTGATGAATCAGGGAGAGCTCAACCATCATGTGTTAACTATCCTAAGCGGAATTTTTAGCTTGGGCGGGCAACCGGACAAAGCAGTGATCGAATATCGTGTCCAACCCGATCCCCTGCTCGAGGTCATTAGCTACCAGGGAGTCCCTGATATACGTGTCATTTTATTTCTAGGAGTCCCTGTGATGTCTATGGTTCGTCTGCCCACGAGAATGTCCGGCGGCAGGGCCAATCTGCACCAGGGCGCCCTCGGTGCAGGGATTGATATCAGGACCGGCACAACCCTAACAGCGGTGTGGCGCAATGGTATCGTAGGCGAACATCCAGACACCGGAAACGCGGTAATGGGCGTGAAGATCCCCAACTGGGAGGCTTTATTGAGGCTGGCTGCACGCTGTTATCAGCTTACCGGTCTTGGGTATCAAGGGGTTGATATCGTATTGGATAAAGATAAGGGCCCACTGATTCTGGAACTGAACGCACGCCCGGGACTCAATATCCAGATAGCAAACCGCTCTGGTTTATTGCCACGTCTGAACCTCGTTGAACAGAATCATAAGGGTCTGAATGGCGTTGAGGAACGTGTAGCCTTCGCGCAGGAGCACTTTGGTGCATCAGTATAGATGGGAGGACATGAAACATAGCAGAATCAGGAGCTTGGTAGCCTATGGGAATACCGCTGCTGAATGACATCGTCATTATATTTGGCCTGGCCATTGCTGTCCTATTTCTATGCCATCGACTCCATGTGCCCACAATTGTTGGTTATCTTATGACGGGGATATTGGCAGGTCCTCATGGATTGGGGCTAATAGATGGAGTCCACGAAGTTGAGATTTTGGCTGAGATTGGGGTTGTGCTGCTCCTTTTTACCATTGGCATTGAGTTCTCACTTAGGAGCCTGTTGCAGATCAAGAGATTGGTTTTGATTGGGGGCCCACTCCAGGTGCTACTAACCCTATTTGCTGCCTTTATCCTGGCCAGGCGACTCGGTCAGCCGTTCAGTGAATCGATTTTTATGGGGTTTCTCATTTCCCTCAGTAGTACCGCGATTGTGCTCAAACTATTTCAGGAAAGGGCTGAGGTTGACAGCCCCCATGGCCGTACAGCGCTTGGCATTTTGATTTTTCAGGACATCATCATCGTACCGATGATTCTGCTTACTCCCCTACTGGCCGGATCAACAGGCAATCTAGCCAAATCCCTCCTTATTCTTTCGGCCAAAGGAATCGGTATCATCCTCTTAGTAATCATAAGTGCTAAATGGATTGTGCCACAGCTAATGTATCAAATCGCTCGGACCCGGAGCCGTGAGCTTTTCTTATTAAGTATTGTTGCGCTATGTCTCGGGATCGCATGGCTCACCCACCATATAGGGCTATCCCTCGCGCTTGGGGCATTCCTGGCAGGACTCATAATATCCGAATCCGAGTATAGCGGCCAGGCACTCGGCAACATCTTGCCATTCCGTGATGTCTTTACGAGCTTCTTTTTTATTTCAATCGGCATGTTGCTGGACGTGGGGTTCC
>SMTZ1_10000904_pt1 | contig 28855 bp, 26 predicted proteins | sample DeeMarSWOR136_30_FD_25667 | JGI IMG/M metagenome (IMG submission 25667) | reverse complement strand
AAACCAGCCACCTGTCCACGGGTTCCAGTGACTTGACCATTCCGAAGGCTTTCTTGACGACTTCAGGCGTTTCGCCTCTGATCCCAAAAAGAACGGGGTCTAGACCTCGCGGTGTGATAACTACTCTGCTCTTTTCCGTATCCACATTGTTAAAGGTGTACGGGCGGGTCAGTTCGTCCATTTCAAAAATAGATGCCTCATCTACTCTTCTCTTTGAGCCAAAGTTCTGCAGCGCGCGGTACGCTATTACTTCATAAGTATAATCTTCAAGGGTTTTGCCAATTGCTGCCAACGCGCCGATTATGCCTCTGCAAGCCTTAAAGCCTAGGGCTTCGCCCCCAAACTTCCTGATAAGCCTCATGGCTTCTTTCAAAGTTACGATGCCCGTCACGGTGTTTTCCGCGAAAGCTTTGATCTCCTCTGGAATTTTCTCGTTATGAAGAAAGACTATTCCCGGATCTGTGCCCTTAAACAATAGGTCGGAATGCTCTTCAACCAAGCGCATGGCTGTTTCTTTTATTTCATCTTCAAGTCCTGAGGTGTGCTTGATTCTGAGGCACAAAGCGCCGTTGCCTCGTGTCTTCCACGGTACGTTAGGGTTAAGCCTAATCAGGTTTGGGTAATCCAGAAACGTAACGTTCAGCCTTTCCAGTTTCTCCACAAGAAGGGCAGTGATGTAGGTCGTACACCCCTTTCTCGTGGAGTCGGTGTCATCTAGCCCTATGTGCATTACCTGTTGATCTATCAACCGTGCTTGTGCTCTCCGGTTGTTAGAGATGAGTTGCACAAAATAAAAAAATCTTATGTGTAAAACTAGCCGTTTTGAACAGTTGAGGGTTCGAGAAAAATAGCGGTTGAGTGCACACTTGTTACCTGCGTTTCTGTGGAAATCATAGTTAGTTTGGCGTTTACTTTTCCAATATCCTCAAGTTTCTTGGTTATGATGAATGTTAGTTTGTCGGTGGTGCCCGCTTTTATGCTTGCAATTATGTCGTATACGCCCCACAGATTATGTGCCTCTTCAACGCCTTCAACCTTCTTTAACTCCTCTAAAACACGGGATTCTGACCCTATCTCAGTGTTTATCAACACGTAAGCCTTGGGCATTCTTCATCATTCTCTGGTTATTTTGTGGTGGTTGGACTATGAGGTTCGGGTGCTCTCTCGCTCAAGGGGAACGTAAAAAAGATATGGTGGGGTTCCAAGCCTCTTCGTCCAACCTAGAAAAAACTGTGTGCATCCATTGACAGAGGGAGTAGCAAATCCAGCTAGCATTACTGTAGCCCTATCCACTTTGACTTTTACTTTAAAGCGGTATCCCATTCTCCCACTACTCCAAGACGCACAATCATAATAGCTCCCTATAAAATTTAAGAATATGTTGTTGTACTGTAACAGTCACATCCCATCACAGGGTTTATCAACGGCTACAAGGCGCTTTTAGAGGAAATCACCCTCGTGGAAAAGCCCTCAGGCTCTGGTTCTCAAGTAACTGATCGGTTCCAGAAAAACAACTTGTCGTAGCTGCTTTCCACAGCGTCCATGACTTCAGGGTCGCCGTAAACAATATCCAAACGTGCACCGTAACGGCTCACAAGCGTGTTTGCGTCACTGTAAACTTTTTGAGATATATCATCCGCGTCCCACAAGCCCCAAATGGTGTCGTCAGCGCGGCGAAAACCGAAGCCGTAATTCGCAGGGAGGACGTAAGCTACTTCAGCCCTATTAACTTCGCGATTATTGGGATTGCTATGGACATAGTTCCAGAACTTCTGTAACCCCTCAAAATGTCCTCCAAGCTCATCCGAAAGCGTTCCGTAGGGTCCAATCTTAGGATAGCTGAACACAATCGTGTATTTCGCCCCAGAATCATACGCTAATTTCAGGTCACTGTAAAGCTCAGTTCCATTTTCCAAGTAGGGATCCTTGTCATATCTCCATGTGACTATTGCGCCCCAACTTCGGTTTTGAGATGTCGCAGCGCCTCTGCAAAGCCCAATATGTAACGGCCTGCTGAGATTGAAGCCGAAGTCGGCGAAGACAGCGTCGTATCCAGATTTATAGTCAAACCAGTAAAGCCCGTAGTCTGCGGTGAACAGCTCATGGCTTATGTATTTGTAGTATTTTATGAGGTAGCTCAAATTATCAACGTATTCTGTCGATGCATTAGCATATGTACCGCAAGCTGCCGCTTTTGTTCTGTTGAGCAACGCAGATGGACCTTGGTCCAATTGTTGCCCGCCAGGTTCATCGTAGCGGTACACTCCCCAGAATTTATCGCCGTATTTTTGTCTCGCTTCATAAATCCAAATTATCGGCTGATAAATCCAAGCTGTTGGTTCAATGGCTGTGGAATTAGGTCCGCGCCTGTACGTGTCAGTATCTGTAAACAACACGATAAAATAGAGTCCCGCGTCGTAGATGTAGTCGCATGCCTCGTCCAGCACCGCTCTATTGAAAGTCATCTCAACCGCGCCTAAGACGAAAAGATTCGTGTAATCCTTGACCTTATCCACCAAATCCTTCAAGTCACGCACGTTATTACTGTATGCAAACTCCACACCGACAAAAAAATCCGGAGCTTGGTCCATATAACCCAGCCGCCAAGCAACAGCTGCAATAAACGATACAAAAAGAACAACAATGAGGATGATCACCAACACAACCGTTTTCAGATCCAACTTGCTTCAGCTGCCCACGCCTATCTTAATAGGAAATCTTCTAATAATTCTTAGCATCATGTGAGTAGCAACAATGTGTGTACCATCGGCTCAAAATCGCAAGCGCTGCCATGTTGCTTACGCCCAACTTGAAAAGTGCGATTACTCAGATTCTGCGATACAAACCGAGAAGCTCGCCTTCAGCAAGTATGTGACCTTGCATCGCTTTTTCTACGTCTTCTTTCCGCGAGTTTGGGTTTAAATTCAGTTTGATGTCTAAGGCGTAGACCTTAAAGAAATATCTATGAGTTCCTGAGGGGGGACAAGGTCCGCCGTAAGTACGCTCTCCTGCGGTGTTCAATCCTTGGGTTCCTCGAATCGAGTTCTCTCTAGTTTTATGGGTCGGCGGAATGTTCCATACAAGCCATGGTTCCACATGCCTATTGCCGCATCCGGATCGTCGATTATAAGCACTAGGCTTCTTGTTTCTTTGGAGGCGCCTTCAATTGTCAGAGGTGGGTTTACGTCGTCTCCGTCGCAGGTGTATTTTGTGGGGATGCGCTTTTTTGTTTTCAAACGCCGGGCTCTTCACAATGAGGGTTTTCACAAGTTAGGCTCTCCAAGAATGACTGAAAGAAATTTGGTGAGGGGCACATAAAAAGTTGCCGACCTCTCAAAACTCCTTTGAAGCACTGCGTGAAAGTAAAGGACTGCACCTGATGTAAAGGCTATTAATGAGAGCTTGCAGAATAATCTCAAGGAGAGACGCGAAAAACATGTGCGGCATATTTGGCTTTGTATTAAAAAAACCAGTTCAAACTCAGTTAATCTTCAAGGTTCTCGAAAAGCTTGAGGTCAGTCAGTATCCTGGCGAAACCAAGCCTGTGGGCGGTTACGGCGCAGGAGTCGCCGTTATGCTCCGTGACGGTGATGTTATTTCGGAAAAAGTTGGAAGAGTAGATGGTTCTCCAGCGGCTCAACTAGCAAAGATTGTAGAACCGCAGCTTTCCGAAATCTCATTTTTAATTGGTCATGTACGGTATCCAAGCCCGGAATTCATGGAAGCCGCTAAGTTCAAAGAGACGGCACAGCCTTACGTTGGGCAGTTCGAGCCTGAGTTAACTATTGTTTCAGCTCATAACGGGAAAGTCGAAAATTACAAGGCGCTCAAGGCACGAATGAAAGAGCACGTCTTTGAAAGCGAGAAAGCGGGATTTGTTGACTCGGAAATTATTCCCCACTACTTTTCAGAATTAATCAACGAGACTGAGAGTGTAGATGAAGCGCTTTACCAGCTTTTTTGCACTTTAAAGGGCTCAAACGCTGTTAGCCTATTTCACCTTGACGCGGAAAACGCGTTTTTACACTTGATTCACAAGGGAAAAACCAGAGGCTTAACCGTATGGACTAACGAGAAAAACGAAGTGATTTTTTGCTCCCGCCCCGAACCCGTGATGGAAGAGTTTGAAAGTTTGCTCAAGAAAGACAAGTTCAAGGAGAAAATTTCAATCAAGTGGCACGAAGACGCTGGGGTCAAACTCTCGTTCCCAATCACTTTCGAATGAAAAGGAAAATTAAGCTTTCGGAATTTTCAGTTTCTTTTCCACTTGGTACACTGTGTATTATCACGACGTTGGTTTGCAACCTCAAAAAGGGATTTGCCTTAAAGCATATTAGGCACATTTGTGAACACCATATGGGGAATTACGTGAAGGCCTCTCCACTTGCGTTAATCGCTATTTCACTTTGCGTCATTTTTGTTCTCAGCATTAATCTTGTGTCTGCCCTTGAACCAAATGAAGCTTCCGTGGAGCTGCTTTGGTCGAGTCAGGCAATTTACAGTGGCGATTTTGTTACGGTCAGAATTACTTTTACGAGCAGCTCAGCTGATCAACTTAAAATTTATCGGATAGGTTTACATTTTGGATGGATGGACGAGAATGAGTTTTACACTAGTGATTTAACTGGAAGTCCTGTGACCGTTTCAGGATTTGGCACTCACATGTTTGATCCAATTGCTATTCAAATTCCAATAAATGTAAGTGCGGGGACCTACGACTATTTTGTAGGCGTTGACGGAACACAGGGAGCGTCGCTCACCACCTTCTCCTGGGACTCCTCCACTTTCACGTTACAAATTCATCCGGCCACAGAAAAATTCTATAACCAGTTAAAGTCTCAGGTAGAGAGCAATCTAACCAAAGCTAAAAGCGCTAGCTATCAAGGCTCAGAAGCCCAATCACTTCTGGGGCAAGCACAAACCGCATACGACAGTGCGTTGTCTTTCGCTATAGAAGGGCAATGGGCAGCAGCAATTTCAAGTTTGGAGAATGCATCTACCTACTTGGATCAGGCAAGTGCGGCGGAGCAAGAAAGTGAAGAGCAGAGCGAGCATATGCAAAGTTTGTTGTTGTACTTGGTAATTGCAGTCGTCGTAGTTATCGTTATTGTGTCCGCAGTGGTTGTGGTGGTGCGGAGAAGACGAAGACGAACTGATTCCATGGCTGAACAACCAATGGAAACTTACAACGAAGAACAGAGTTGAAAACACTCACCTTAGCTATTTCCCTCTCGTGGTTTTCCTAGCAAGACTCTGCTGAAAAATGACTATATAGATTGAAAAGAATTTATGACAAGGCAGATTTTAGAAAATTAAACTATATCTGCTTGTTGACTCTGAAGCGCACGCAGTTAGACGTTTTCAAAACTGTTCTACTTTTTCTGCTGTCACAGCATCAAGCACTAATGTTTTTTCTTCTCCAGTTTTTTCCCACCTGAATAAAAGCTTGTATCTAGGAACGTAGATGACTGTGCGCTCGGTTACTTCAAAATTCTCTTCCAAAATTCTGGCTATATCTTTTGGGCGTTTAGCTATTCTTTCTTTAAGAAAGGTTACATCGGCATTTGCAGGCAGCTTTTCTATCCCAAATTCCTTAATTGCTTTCTTAGAATTTTTCTCTGGAGGCCCGAAGGGCAAATCTTCATCAGCCGAATCACGACCCTCCTTGTCCAGAAATAGAAACGCTTTTGCCTCGTCAATCAGACGCTCTTCGGCGTGTAACTTGACAATTCCATTTGACTTATGAGTTACAGGCACGTATTTATTGGGACTTAGAATAATTTCCCTAACTTCTTTGGGCACTTTAAGTATGTAAGTGCATTTACGGAGGTAGTCAATGAAGTATTTTCCACTTATCACTATGTATGGTTCATAATACTTTTCCAATGAAACAAACTGTATATCTTCTACTCTGGGCTGAAACCAGTAAAAGGCAAATTTGGCGAAAAGTTGTTTCTTGAGTTTCTCGCAAGCAACCCTTATCAGCTCTGGATCGACAACTGCTTTGTACACTATATCTTTTCTTTTAGCAATTTTTCCTTTGGTAGAAGGCGTTTCAGCGGAGATTACAATTGGTTTAGCGCTGATTGTTACCGTCAAGATTAACAGCCCTGATGTTTTTGTTAGTCGACTGTAATAGCTCTTATTAATCTGAAAAATGAATCCCAGTTAAGTGTGTACACCATTTCTGTACTATAGCTTAGCACACTATATAATAAGCAACAAAATGAATCCCATAAAATATGGGGATTTAAATGCCAGCAAATAAGATTTTGTGGACAGAAACGCGATAATCTTTTGTGTGCTGACAAATCATATTTCGAGGAAGTTTTCGAACAAGTTTATCTTGGAAATTATCGTATACATACTGGAGGCTTCGGTAACGAAAAAATCACGTTTAGTTAGGAAGCAATCCTCAAATGGTGACATTCATTTAATTTTTCAAGGGTCAAGGTTTGATGAAAACAGGAAAAATGCAGAAGATCTCGATGAGGCTGAAATAAAAGTAATTATGAAGAAAGAAGCTTCCAAACCCCTTCTAATTTTACGCGAAGAATGAAGCTCGCTTCAAAATATCTGAACGCTTACTTTTGATTGAGGGCTTTTTCATTAAGAAAATCTGCGTATCGCGGGATTAGACTGTTCAAAAAACCATAACAGGCTTTCTTTATAGTGATGTGTTCAAGGTGATTCTTGTTTACAGAGGGGGAATGCGTCTTAGTTGGGCATTATAATGATGTTGGCAATGTAATTGAACATTTGCGGGAAAAGGTATGTGATTAGCGTCATTATCCCTATGGCTGGATAGAAAAGGAGGATATGAGCTGTCACTACACTTTTAATATTCAGAGTTACTTAAGGGATTAATGAATTAAAACTCAGTAAATATTTCAAGTTTAGAACAACATATTGACTGTGTGTGGTTGGCAAAATTGACTGTAATCAATTCTGTTGCTTGCCCCTTTTGTGGATGTCTGTGTGATGATATTGAACTGACCGTTGAAAACGGAAAAATAATCAAAATGAAGAATGGTTGTTTTCTTAGTAACGCAAAATTTTTGAATTTTAACAATGAGCTCAGGATTTTAAAGCCACTAATGAGAAAAAACGGCGAGTTAGTTCAGGTTTCATTTGAAGAGGCTTTGCTTAAATCTGCTGAGATTCTTGTTAACGCGAATTATCCTGTATTGTATGGTTGGAGTAGCACAAGTTCTGAGGCTCAACGAATTGGAATAGAGTTGGCAGAGCAAGTCGGTGGTGTTTATGACAATACTACAAGTGTTTGTCACGGACCATCCGTTGTAGGCATGCAGGAAGTAGGTATTCCTACATCCACTTTAGGTCAGGTTAGACACCGAGCTGATCTTATCATATATTGGGGTTCCGATCCATTGAGTTCCCACCCAAGACACATGCAAAGATACACTTACCTCGCTAAAGGAAGGTTTGAAGAGAGCACACGAAAAGTGTGTACCAACCAAAGCATCGTAGAAGCCGATCAAGGAATAAAATCCGAGAATTTTCAACAACAAGTAGAAACAGACAGCCCTGATCCAAATTTTTTGCCTCAGACTTTATGTAAAAAAACTCGCAAGCTTCTAGTTGTAGACGTTCGCAAAACTTTGACTGCGGCGAAGGCTGATGTCTTTCTTCAGATTGAACCTAACAAAGACTTTGAGCTTATTCAGGCCTTGCGAATACTGGTTAAAGATCAAGAGATTGACGTTGACAACATCGCTGGCGTTCCCGTAAAATATCTAAAAGAAGTTGCTGAACTTTTGGTAGATTGTAACTTTGGAGTGCTTTTCTTTGGCATGGGTTTGGCTCAAAGTGAGGGCAAATCCCGAAATATAGAGGCTGCTATTGGATTGGTTCGTGATCTTAATGCTCGTACAAAATTTTCAATTATGCCCATGAGAGGACATTTTAACGTTACTGGGGCAAATATCGTCTCTGTTTGGCAAACTGGTTTTCCCTTCGCTGTGGATTTTTCTCTCGGTTACCCAAGATATAATCCGGGGGAATCCTCTTTTGTTGAGATCCTCATGCGTCAAGAATCCGATGCTGTTTTAGTTGTTGCGTCAGATCCAGTTGCCGGTTTACCTAGGATCGCTGTGGAACACCTCGTTAAAAATCCGCTTATAGTCATTGATCCTCATCTTAATGCTACATCGTTAATGGCGGATGTCGTTTTTCCATCCGCGATTGTAGGCATAGAAATGGAAGGAACGGCTTATCGTATGGATCGTGTGCCTCTTCCGCTCAAAAAAGTTGTCCAACCTCCAAACGGTATCTTGAGTGATGAAAAAATTTTGAGTAAAATCCTTGAAGCAACCAAAAATCTCAGATTCATAGAAGCAAGTTATTAAAACTCTGGCAAATGCTCGCTCTGAACCAATATTGGCAAATTTGAGAAAAGCTGGACTTACCTAATATGTTTTTCAAGCCGGGTACGGTTTATTGTCTAGAAGGGATTTGGAACGACGAAGATGGCTTGCCGAAGGACATGCGAGCGTTGCTTTTTAATTATTAATGTAGATAATGTATTATGACGTGATGTCATGTCTAAAGATGAAAACAGAAACAAAGCGAAAGCAAAATTTGTAATTCCCCTTAAAGCCGAGAATGTGATGGCTAAAAAAGTTGCCATCATGAAAGAGGGGATGTCTGCAAAGAAGGCTGCAGAGGTCATGGCAAATGAAGGAATAAGCGCCATAATTGTTACTTCAAGAGGGAAAGCAAAAGGAATAGTTACTGAGAGAGACATATTGAAGCGCATGGTTGCAGAGGATAAGAATGCTAGGAATACAAAACTGAAGGAAATAATGTCAAGCCCTTTAGTAACTATAGAGCCAACCACTAATCTGGAAGATGCTGCACGCCTAATGTTTGAGAAAAAAATAAAGAACCTTCCAGTTACACTTGAAAACCGTTTAGTTGGTCTAATCAATTTGCAGGATATTTGCCTGCTTCAACCGGAGATTTTGAAATTACTGAGAGAAACCATGGAAACTCCGAAGAATCTTCAAAAAGTTTTGAGGTATTATATAACATAGAAACACCCTATTATTGAAGGATTTTTGCTTCCATTACTAAAAAATACATAGCTCATCCTATACAGCAGACAAATTAAAACTACTGAGTAAAGAAAAAGCAGATAGGAGTTAAGCTGTTCAGAAAACCAATATGCATTTTTCTTCTAGAATTATCTTCTATAGGAAGGTTCTATTCCCGTGCTAAGTTCCTTCTCATTCTACTCCTTGGTTATACAGCATTTGCTGATATTGTTAAACCCTTTTTCGAAATATTACTATTCAGAAGTTTGCTTTTTTAGGCTCTAGGGCTTATTAAAAGGAAGGTGGCGAAAGTGACTTGCAAAAGGTTTAGGAGATGCCCGCATTTTCGTTTGGGTTTGTATGAGTGTGATCATCAAGGCGAAGGCTGCACAAAGTTTCTGAAAAAGCTTGAAATCGTAACTCACTAAAATTATTGATCCAACCGCTATTCTGAACTTGCGGCTTGCTGACCAGAAAAGGAAAAACTGACAGTTTGTTGTTTGAAGGGATTTGGAGAGCCTGTGGAGAGCACAAGACTCTTTGAAAGCAAATTGTTGTATTCGATAGTTCGCAATATTAGCTCTTAGGCATCGTTCAATTTTAGCAACTTTTTGATCAGAGAAACGAATAAGCTTATTCGCGATGAAGTCAGCTGGGTTACTGTCTGCTTTCTTTTTGAAATGGATTACTTTGCATCCATATTCTGGTTCTTGGCCTATAGTAATGCTATCTTTAGGATTTGAGAAAACTACTATATGTTCTAAGAATAGATAGTTGTCTCTAAACACTGGGCAATTCTTTAGAACGTCTTTGATTCTAAACATATTATCCCTAGCTTGTTGGCTGGGACTTCCTCTCACTCCCTTCCAAGAAAAACAATTGAATATATGTTTCCTTGATTGTTTTTTGTTTCTATAACAAATATGCCTGTGGGCCCAACAATTATGTGATCAATATCGTCTCTTTTCTTGGGATCTCGGAGCAAAACATTATTTAATAAAGAATATTCATCAGCTAGTCTTAGCACAGGTTCTCTTTATCCTAAAGGGAACGTGTTGGTGGACGGGGCGGGATTTGAACCCGCGGCCTCCACGATGCCAACGTGGCGATCATACCAGGCTGATCTACCCGCCCAACGAATGTTCCTGTTCAAATTTAACCCGCAACATTAGCCTATAAGCGTTTTCTTTGCGCCTGCATCGAAAGTACCGTTAACTCATTTTCATTGATTCCTGTGCATGAAGAGGAATAATCTTCCAAGCATGAAAGAAACCTAGCCTATTTGTCGTCATTTTGGATCATAGTAGTGGTTCATTGCAGAAACTATAGAGGGGTAGAGAAAAGCAAAGTCTATTCTGCCTTCGGTCCAGGGCATCTCGGTTTCTCACGCCCTTCCTGCTGCCGGGTTCAACCATAATTCTGAACTAAAGTTATATACCTCCATGTTTAGTAGAAATTATGAAAGGAAGACTTATACGCTCTCGATCAGCACTTACAAAACTAAAAGCAATTCTGGTAATTGACGTTTTAATAGTGGCTGTAGCGGCTGGAGTTTACTTTTACCTTCAAGCTGAAGGCTTGATTGTTGGTGCGCCTAAACAAGCCGAGTTTACCATAGCAGATCTCACGATAAACCCTTCTGAAGCAGAGATCTTCGAACCTGTTCGAATTTCGGTTAACGTAACCAACATAGGGGATGAACAAGGCGAGTACGTTGCAAACCTTACAATCAACGGTGTATTAGAGCAAAACCAAACATTGCTGGTTCTAGCTAGAAATTCTACCCTAGCCGAGTTCACGGTTCTCGAAGTAACTGAGGGAACTTACACCATTGAAATAGGCGATTTGTCCAGTTCATTAACCGTTAAGGCTCCATCGCCGACATCAAGCAAGATAGGCTTAACCAAGCTGGATGTTGATCCCTACGAATCTTGGCCCAACCAAACCGTAACAGTCACCGTTTCGGCTACCAACCAAGGGTCAGAACCAGACAGCCTTTCAGTTAGATTCATGGTGGATGATTCACTTGTAGACTTCAAAAGAATCGAGTTAGCTGCCCAAGAAACCACATCAGTAGAATTCACATTCAACGCAACAACCGAAGGAAAACACACCGTCACGGTTAACTCCCTGTCTGGAACCTTCGTCGTGGTTCCTGAAGGTTATCACACACTCACCATCAGCAGGTCTGGCGGCGGATCTATACCCTTAACCTTCTCCCTCAACGGAGTAAGCCATGATACAACCTACATCGAAGTCCTGCCCGTTGGTCAGTACACTCTTACTGTACCAAATCCCGTCGACGTTGGAACGGGTATTCTCGAATTTACGTACTGGAGTGATGGGGTGAAAAGTACATCGAGGACTTTCACGTTGGATAAGCGTATGATACTGGTTGCAACTTACACCGTAATTAGCGGATACGCATCCTGTCCATCGCTGTATTATTGGAACGGAACCGACTACGTTTACGTCACTGAGGTCTCGAACGCAGGCTGGCTAGGCTACATGGATTACATGGATGAAAACGGCAACATAGTATTCGGTGGAGGTAACCCATGGGATACTATCAAACTGGATGCAAGTCAATTGACACTAAGAGACAACTATTATGACGTGATACTTCAGCAAAGATGGGATGAAATCTTCTATCTAGACTCAGCTTTCATGATGGTCGTTGACCATCCATCAAATGTTGACGTCTACTCAACCATGGTCAATTACGTGAATCAAGCTTTTCCAAGTGAGATTTACACCGTAAGCAAAAACAATCTGCAAACGCCTGTTTTCGCCGTAAACGAGAAAGGCGAAGATGTCTTGCCTCAAATTTCAAAGCTCGATGGAATCTTTACCGTGGGCATTAGCGGGCTGGACAGCCCATCCTGGGACGACATTCAAGTGAACCAGTTAACCCTAAACTTGGGCGACTTATCTGGCGCCCAGCAAATCAAGCTCGTTATCAACGGAATGGTTGATTGGGGTCCAGCGGGACCATATTACGATTGGATAGACGGCTTCAAAACCGCGTACGCCGATGGCTTGGTGCCAAACGGCACGAAGATTTACCCCGCTCCCTACATGGAGATTATGGATGGAAATGGAAGTTGGGTGCGCGTGCCAGCGGACAGGCAGATGCCTACTCCCTCAGATTACACCGCTAGAAGCTTCGCTGTTGACCTCACAGGGCTTTTCCCCGAAGATGTAAGCAGCTACCGGCTCAGAATCACCAATTTCTGGAACGTAACGTTTGACTATATTGGAATTGACACCAGCCTGCAAGAAAACATAGTGGTTCAGAGGATCAATCCCACCGCCAATCTTAAGCAAATAGTTACCAGCCCTTCACCCGTTACAGGAGACTTCACAAGGTATGGCGACGTAACAGAGCTTCTTTCGGTTGCAGATGACATTTTTGTGATCGGAATGCAAGGCGACCAGGTCTCCCTTCAGTTCCCCACAGCCGATCTTGCGAATCTTGAAGACGGCATGGAAAGAGACTTCTTCTTATTCGTGGCTTGCTGGTTTAAAGACCCGCCTGGAAACTGGGGCTACGGCTTTGATTTCACGGTGGACCCGCTGCCCTTCCAAAATATGAGTGGCTTCCCATATCCCGCTGCGGAAAGCTACCCGAACGACAGTGCACACCTGCAATATCTACGTGAATATAACACTAGGGTAAGAACGGCTCCAAATCCGCCTCTGTCTTCCCTGACGATATGGTCAACTGCCGTTATAACACTGATAACGGTTGTTGACTTAGGCGTTCTGGTTTACTTCAAAAAACGCAGACGCTAAAGTCAACTTTCCTCTTTTCCTTGCAAGAAACGACATGGCTGCTTCAGCTTAGACACATTTCACGTGAGAATTGCTTTTTGTGTAAACTTTAAATGCTACAGCCTGTATTTTCATCATCCAAAAACCTTGAGAATCTCAATATGTTATTAGTACCTACAATTATAGAGCCGTGTCGTGACGCGTCTGCTGGCAACCTCTGGCTCGATTCAGTGTTCTCCACTTTAGTTTGGCTTCCAAGCTTCGCGGAGTGAAAACAAACATGGTTATGGAGCTGTTAGGTGAAGTACTGAAATTAACGGTTCTTACGGGATTGACTTTAGCGGGAATTCTCGTTATTCTTATCTGGAAAAAAGGTTTGGCAACGAAAGTAACTTACTTCAGGTTTGTTATTCAGGCTGTTGCTATGGTTGCGGTTTTCTACTTATTCACTTATCCTGTGTGGCAACTCATTGTGTTAATCGTTATTCTAGTCATGCCTCTTGTTCTAGGTCGGTTCTTTTGTGGATGGCTTTGTCCATTCGGCTTTTACATGGACGCGATTACTCTTTTGAGAAAGGTTCTAAAAATACGCTACCGAAATCTTCCTGATAGACTCAACATTTTCTTGCATAACTTCCGATATGTGTTGCTGCTTATCTTTTTAGGTGCGCCTTTCATCCTAGCTTGGCTAGATCCTCCTCCTTCTCTGGACTTTGCCACTCTCATGGCGCTTGTTTTCGCGGGTCCTTTTGAACCCCTGAGAGTGCTGCTCGGTCCTGTGATACCTTTGATTGTTCCATGGGTGGGACCGTTGGAAATTGGCGGATTGTACTTTAGCTATCCCTACGTCCAAGAAGTGATACTTTACTCTAACATGGCTTTTAGCGAGATTTTTGTCACAATCGCAGCATTAATTTTTGTGGCGTTAACAATCGTAGGCTCATTTTTCGTGAGGCGTGTTTGGTGCAGGTTCTGTCCGACAGGGTCATCTCTTGCTGTCGTGAACAGGTTTAGGGGTTTTAAGTGGGCTCCCGCGCTTCACATAGACAAGGATGAGGAAAAATGCACGAAATGCGGGATTTGCAAGAGAGTTTGTCCAGTTCAGGTCACCGAAGTGTACGAGCAGAAGGGCGGCAAAATCGACACCTCTATGTGCATGCTGTGTACACGCTGCGTTGAAATGTGTCCTTACGAAGGATGTTTGAAAGTGAATATAGGTGGAAAAACCGTTTTCAAGTCTCGAAACTGGTTGGAGCCATCAACAGTTGAGTGAGGAAATAATGAATAGCCAAAACGTGGAAAAAAAGTACACGCCTGAAATCTCCCAAAAGGAAATTGAAGAGCTGAGAAACACTATCCAAGCCACTTCCCAGAAAATAATTGCTGAAAACATTGAGAAAATGAAGAAGGCAGATCCAAACCGACCCAAGGCGCTGCAGTATTTTGATGAGATGGCAAACTTTGTTAGTCGGGAAAAAGAGATTCGCGTGGAAAAAGAAAAAGGCAGAAAGGTCATTGGTTACATGTGTCTGTTTGCGCCTACAGAGCTTATTTTGGCTGCAGGTGCCATTCCGGTGCGTGTGAACTCGGGTTGGTACGATGCTGCGAAGCTTGGCGATAGGGTTGTTCCTGTGGAAGTTTGTCCCATGGTACGATCAACTATAGGCGCAAAAATGATTGCTTTGTCCCCTTATCTTGAAGTAAGCGACGCTCTGATAAGCGTGCTGACATGCGATGGGATGACAAAGCTTGGCGAAATCTTGAGCGATTACACACAGGTGTGGTCAATGACTCTTCCGAGAGTTAAGGATTCCGAGCAGTCGGCGCGTTTGTGGAGAGAGGAAATTAAGGCGATGAAAGGGCAGATTGAAGCGTTGACTGGCAACAAGATTGGGCGGAAACAGTTGAAATCCGCTATAGAACTCACTCAGAAGGCGACAAGAGCTTTCCGCAGGCTGCAGGAGTTGAGAAAGGCTTCTCCAGTTATCATGGGTAGGGACGCCATGTTGGTTAATCAAACGTACATGTGGGATAACATTGAGCGGTGGACGGAGAAGACCGAAGCTTTATGTGATCAGCTTGAAGAGAGGGTGCGTAAGAAAATCTGGGCTTGTCCTCCTGACACTCCAAGAGTTATGATTACAGGTACGCCGATGATTTGGCCTGATAACTGGAAGCTTCCCACCTTAATCGAGGAAGGTACGCCTCCAGGCGTCTTAGTGGCTGACGAGCTATGTTCAAGTGAGCGTATTCTGTATGATCCTGTAGGCGTGGATGAGTGGTCTATGAGTGACATGCTTAACGCTATAAGCGAAAGGTACCTGATGGCTTCCACATGTCCCTGCTTCACTTCCAAAGACGGCAACGAGGATCGAATCAACTGGCTGGTAAACAAGATTAAGGAGTGGAACATTCAAGGCGTAATCTACTACGTGCATCGCGGCTGTATACTCTACGCCATGGAGTACACTCGGGTCAAAAAGGTTTTGGACCGCCTCGCCATTCCTGTATACTACTTGGACACTGAGTATACGCGAGAAGACGTGGGGCAAATGAAAACGAGAGTTGAAGCGTTTTTGGAGATGCTTTCGGCGAGGATTGATCTTTAGGAGACGTGGTTGATGATAACGGTTGGATTAGATTTGGGTACACAAAGCGTGAAAGCAATAATCTTGAAAGACGGGGAGGTGGTGTCTCGGGGTAGAGCTTTTTCCGGGTTTGACCCCGCTGAAGCTGCTGAGCAGGCTTTGGGTGAAGCGTTAAAAGCCGCTAAGCTGTCTTTGTCTGATGTGAATCACGTTACTGCCACTGGTTCAGGTATGGATTTGGCGTCTAATTCCAACAGCACCATAAGCATGATGGGTGCTGACGCGCAGGCGGGGGTCTACCTGTTTCTCAAAGCCAGAACAATAATTGATGTGGGCGCGGAGGAGGCGAGAGCAGTGAAGTGCGACGAGAAGGGGATTATGATGGATTTCGTGGTTAATGAGCGGTGTGCGGCTGGCGCTGGCGCGTTCATTGAAGCAATGGCAAGAGCTTTGGAGGTGAAGATGGAGGATATGGGTCCGCTTTCGCTTAAAGCGGAGCGTGCGAGCTCTATAAACGCAAGCTGCGTTATATTCGGCGAGTCGGATGTGGTGACTTTGATTCACCGTCAGGAATCGAAACCTGAGATTGCACGTGCTATATTTGACGCCATGGCTGACCGTGTCTCGTCGATGGTGTATAGGCTGGGAGTTAACCCTGATGTCGTGTTATTGGGCGGTGTTGCAAGAGATGTTGGTTTTGTGGCATCTTTAAAAAGGAAGCTTGGTATTGATGTTTTGATACCAGAGTATCCAGAATTTGCTGGCGCTTTGGGCGCGGCTCTCGTTGCCGCCAAACGCGCTAAAAAGGTGTAAAGAGTGGAGGAAACCCCGAAGAAAGAAGATGTGGAATACTGGCGATGGCAAGAGTACCACAGGGTCTTTTCGGAAAAGAAATGGAAAAACAAAGATGTAATCACCGCGGGCGTTGATGTCGGGTCGGTTGGCTCTAAAGCAGCCGTAATGATTGACGGTGAGGTTTATTCTTGGGGTGTGATGCGAACGGGGTCGAACAGCCCTGATAGTGCTAAGAAAGCTTTGGATTGGGCTATGGAGGGAACTGGGCTTAGGACTGACGACCTTAAGTATGTTGTTGGAACAGGATACGGACGGGTAAACGTTCCTATGGCTAATAAGGCCATCACGGAAATTGCATGTCACGCAAAAGGCGCCAACTACATTTGGGGACCCAGCGTCAGAACAGTGTTGGATGTTGGCGGTCAAGACATAAAAGCAATCCACTGCGACGAAACGGGCAGGGTCACCTCGTTTCTGATGAACGATAAGTGTGCGGCTGGCACGGGTCGAGGCATGGAAGTTTTCGCTGACCTACTTAAAATCCCTATTGAGAAAATTGGTGAAGTGTCGCTTCAAGTTGAGGAGGAACCGCCGCCTGTTAGCTGCACTTGTGTGGCTTTTGCGAAAACTGAAGCTATGGGACTGTTGCGGAAGGGTTGGTCCAAAGAAAAAGTGTTGGCTGCCTACACGCACGCGATGGCCATCCGAATGGGCAACCTAATCAAACGGGTGGGACTCGAAAGAGAATTTGTCATCACCGGGGGGCAATCAAAGAACATCGGCATAGTCACGAGGATAGAAAAGGCGCTTGGGGTCAAGTGCCTTCCAATGCCAAATTGGCGGGAAAACGGGTTAGACCCTATGATAGCGGGTGCCATAGGCGCTGCGTTGTTTGGTAAAGCGTTGTATGAGAGAGCGCAGAAAAGCTGAGGTGGCCAGTTATTATCACGCATTACGGCTACACCGATGGATCAGGCGAATACTACGTTGTTATTGACGCGGAAAAATGCAATGGCTGCGGCGAATGCACAAAGAAATGTCCACAATCTGCCTTGGAGCTGGTGTCTATGTTTATTGATTTGGATGACAAGACGGTAGCGGCGGTGACGGAACAGCATCGCAAAAACATCAAGTACACGTGCTCCGCGTGCAAGCCTGAAAGCAGCAAAACACCCTGCATGTTGGCTTGCGCTGAAAAAGCTATTTGGTGCATATGGAGCCCTCGCTGAAAACTGCTTTTTAATCAATTGTTTAGACTTCGTTCAAGTCAAACTCCAAACCTGCGTTAAGGCCCTTTACGCATGGATTCATCCTTCAAAATCACGGTGAATGTTGTCCTGTTCCTACTTTTATATAGGAGCCTTGTTTCTAAGCGTCCTGTCTCTAAGGGCTCGTGAGGTTTGTACAGTTTTGCAACTTTGCCGATGCAATTTTCAGTTTAACTACATAACGTGTGTATCTCTGCCATCTGCAAGTTTCAAATACCCGAGTAGATTGCAAGATTATATATACACCAAGTATGCAAATATGCCACCGCGCAGTAATGCGCGATAAAATGAAAGGAGAAGAAAAAAACATGCACATTTCAAAAGACAAGACTACTGCTACTGCACTTTCTTTGTTTCTGATGTTTGCTATTGCTGTTTCGCTTGTTGCTTTACCCTCTGCTAACGCACAGGGAACACAGAAAACTTATCCTGTAATTGGTGCTACACCTAATCCTGTCGGTGTGGGCCAAGAAACCCTGGTTCTGCTCGGAATAACTCAGCAACTCTATAGCGATTTGTACCATTGGTTCGATCTTACTGTGACTGTTGAGAGACCTGACGGTCATACTGAAACCTTGGGCCCGCTTGAAACCGATTCGACAGGGCTAACAGGCACTATTTACGTGCCTTCCATGGCTGGCAACTACACTCTGCAGGTTCACTTCCCAGAGCAGGTGATAACGCCTGGTGCAGGATCTAGCGCTTTTGGTGGCGGGATACCAGACGGTACAGTGATGCTAGCCAGTGACAGCATTAAAATCACGCTTGTCGTTACTGAGGAGCCTATAACGTACTATCCAGGACATCCGCTGCCATCCGAATATTGGACTCGTCCGATTGATGATCAGCTTAGAGAGTGGGCGCCGATCGCAGGAAACTGGCTGACCACTCCGCGCAACTTCCTCGCTATAGGTAACGAATACGCGCCAGAAAGCGCTCACATTCTATGGACAACTCCGCTGACATCTGGAGGCCTAGTCGGAGGAACATTGCAAGGCTATCAAGGTACCGAAGATGATGTTACCAATATCGGATATGAAACCGGAGATGCCTACGAAGGCAAATGGGGCAGTTCTTTTGGTGGAAGCAGCATTGTCATGGAGGGAAAACTTTACTACTACAAATACGCGGCTAACGACCGATACAAAGAAACGATCTGTGTCGACTTGCACACTGGTGAGCAGCTATGGTCTAGAGTTCTGCTAAACAACCTATCACTAACGCGCGGTCAACTGCACTTTTGGCAAACATACGACAATCAAGGCGTCTACGACTACTTGTGGGCAACAGAAGGCGGCGGCTTCTTCGCACCTAGTCCAGCCATATGGCATGCGTTTGATCCATTTACTGGAGACTGGGTTTATGACATGTATAATGTACCTTCGGGTTCCGTTGTCTACGGTCCAGGTGGAGAAATACTGGTATACACATTTGACTTGCGGAACGGTTTTATGACTCTGTGGAACTCAACCAACATACCAGCGCTCTACGCAGGGACAGATTATGCTTCTATGGCTTGGGGTCAGTGGCAACCTATGGGAAAGCGCGTTGACGCAACGGGTCCCGCTGGTGTAACTATTGGGGCTGGGTTCTTTGGCTTTCCGCCAGGCGAACCTTACATAGCACCTACAACGCCCTTGGACCTAAACGGCTATATGTGGAACGTTTCAATACCTACAGGCCTGCCGGGAAGCGTCCAAGCAGCTTTCTATGGTGACAAAGCAGTTGGTGTGGCCATAAGCCAGAAAGAAGTGACTGCATGGGGCATAAACTTGGATCCAAGCAAGGGCGCGATTGGAAGTAAGCTGTACCAAAGTACTTGGAATGCTCCCTCTGATTGGGCTGCAGGCAACCAGACAATTGGCTTTGGAGCTATAAGCAACATTGACGGCGTTTTCACGGTGAACGCGAAAGAGAGCAGGCTACGCTATGGTTTCAGTACCGAAACAGGACAATACTTGTGGACGATTAGTGAGCCGATTGCTATGTTGGGTCATCTTACGGGTGGTCCGCCTGGCGAGAACGGCTACATCGTTTGGGGCAAGCTGATCTGCGGCACTATGAGCGGCATAATTCAGGCTTATGATGTCACAAATGGCGAGCTTGTGTGGACCTATAATGCAGTGGATCCATACATGCAGGTGTTGTGGAGCAACAACTTTCCAATGGGTCACCTGATTGCTACTGACGGGAAGCTTTACCTTGCGAACTTGGAGCACTCTGTGAATCAGCCTCTTCCACGTGGCGGGCCATTTATTTGCCTTAACGCTACGACTGGCGAGGAGATTTTCAGAGCGGATGGTTTGTTCCGTTCAACCGTTTGGGGCGGGCGCGCAGTTATCGGTGACAGCATCATCGCGACGATGGACACGTACGACCAACGCGTTTACGCTATAGGCAAAGGACCAAGCGCAACCAAAGTTACAGCACCAGATGTAGGTGTGACACTTGGCAAATCCGTTCTGGTACAGGGCATGGTAACAGACATTTCTCCAGGCACCGACGAATACGGTTTGACGGCACGCTTTCCGGATGGTGTTCCAGCGGTTGCTGACGCGAACATGAGTGAGTGGATGCTGTACGTTTACAAGCAGTTCGAGCGCCCGGCTGACGTTATGGGCGTTGAAGTGGTTGTGAGCGTGCTTGATCCGAATACCAACGTCTACGAGGTTGGCAGAACAACAAGCGATGAGAGCGGCTTTTTCAAGATGTCATTTACTCCAGAGGTTCCAGGTGAATACACAATTGTCGCAAGTTTCGATGGTTCCAGTGCTTACTATGGATCATTCGCAAAAACAGCCATTAACGTAGAAGAGGCTCCTGCAGCTACTCCAGCGCCTACACCGACACCGGCACCCATGACTGACACGTACGTCTTAGGCATAGGCAGCGCCATCCTTATAGCAGTCATAGTAGGCTTCGTCCTATTACTGCTTAAAAGACGCTAAATCCAAGCAAAACCGCACAAAACCTACTCTCCCCTTTTTTAGTCTATACATAACGACTAAATCAAACTAAACCCCTGCACGCACTCAAAATACAACCCCCACAAAAAACACAACGTTCAAAACACCTTCCTTTTTTGTTGCAGCTTCCCAGCGCCAACAAAAAAATTTTGAAGTTCTTTCCCCGACCGGCTAAGCCACACACACCAACGATACCTTAGACAACGCGGCTCACAGGACTTTCTGCGCCTTTTTGCGACAGAAATGACGTGAGAAATGTCCGTTTCAAAGTCTGGACAATGAACAAGGCGCAAAACACAAACAACCAAAAAGATAGGAGAGTTATAGAGAAAAAGGCACAATAGTTCTGTCGCGATGTACGCGTTTTGTAGCCAGTGGTAATTTGCCGTGATTTCTCGTTTTCAATCTGTTTTTTGCTGGTCATTGTTTTTTGTGGGTTTAAGAGAGTGGTACTTCCCAGTAGCTGATGATGTCGCCTTTCACCCATCTGCCACCTAAACTCTTCACGACATCGTTAATCTCGTTCCATTCAGCCTTCAAGTACTCAAGAGGCTTCACCACAACGAAATCCCCGTCCACCGTGAAACTTAATACCTCACGCTGCTCTGGACTGAACTCCTCCTCTACCGCTGTCACATCTTGGCTTACTTGAACGCGGGGTTTTTTATCAGGCTTAGCAACTGTTGTAGGTTCAGTTTCCAACTTAACCTTTTTTGAAGGTCGAGATTCCACCTTAACGCTTTTCGCGTTTTTGGCGTAAACCACCTTGAATTCTGGAATCGGATAAGTGTCTGCAACATCATCGAAGCTGTCACTTCTCACGACAGCAAAAACTTTCCCAGAAAACAGGTCGTATTTCATATCTAAAAGTTCCATGTCGCTTGGCAGATTAGACGCGAAAGTTTCTGTTTTTCCCTGCAGCGCTTTTTTAAGGAATTCAGGGTTTAATTTTATCATTCTCATCTTCATGGTTTCACGCTCAGAATTGCCTTCATATCTGATGCTAAACAACTTAAAAGTATCGTTCAGACCTTGCTGACCTCACAGCAACATGGCTAAATCTCTTATGTGCTTACTGTTTTTGTGTTGAACAAAAAGGCAGAAAAAAGTCGGAAATTGAAAAAGAAAAAAAAGTAGAGTTTATGCGGGCGAAATCTCCATTTAAAGACACTATTCGTAATAAGTATAGTTATGTCTTCACAGGGATCTGTTTTGAGGATTCGCTACGTTTATTTATAGTTGGTTGTATTGAATAAATCTGAAAACCAAGGGATGCCGTAGATGTCAAAGAAACCTCAATCCAAAGATGAAGCGTTGGAAGCATTAGACTTCATAGTCAACGTACTCAAGGAACACGAAAAGGACCTTGACAAACTAATACACGAGCTTGGCACGGTCACTGAAGCACTAGGAGAAACTGGAGAATTAACCTGCAAAGTGGAAAAAGTCGAAGAAAAAATAAACGGCTTACAAAACGAAATAAACACCTTAGTCGATTACCTGTCCACTTCACCTCAAGAAACCCCTGCTTTAACTTCCAAACAAAAAGCTGAAGTGGAAGCCGAAGTCACGCAACCAAGCCCCATGCATGGACCACCAGTGATTCTGAGATGCAAACAATGGGCTGACTTCAAAACGCTATCTTTTCAAGCCCAAACCCTCTCATTCATGTACAAAGAATCAGAGAAAACCTTCCAAGCCGATGCGCTCAAAGGCAACCAGATCATAACGTACAGTGGCGAACTTCCCCAGCTTCCAGCGCTTTTGAAGATGTGGTTATCCAAGCAGCTGGAGATTCCTGAGAAGAAGATTTTGGAAGGCGTTTTAGCTATAGGCTAAATTTCACCGTTTATTTACTGGGAATCCATAACCCTTATAAGAGTATAATATCGTAAGTCTCATGACACAGTGTGGAGGGCAAATTGAGGTTGAAGGCTACACCCAGCAAGCCATCAGAATTTTTCCGTTCTCGAAGCCTTCTCCTTTCTCCTCGATGACGGATTGGCCGTTGGGCAGCCAACAAACAATGACAAACGCCCTCCAACACATAATATTGCCAAAAAGTTGAAAAACCATGACTCAACAGGAAAACCTGCACCACCAAGTCAACCAACAAATGACCAAATTCAATAAAACAATGCAAGAACTGCACTTCCTCAAACGCGTCTCCAAAGACCTTAAAAGATACAGAAAAATGATCAAACTTAAAAAATACGACTGACCGTCCTCCGCCCTTACAATTTATTCCTTTCCCTACAAACACATGACCTTTGAAAACCCAATTCTACAATGCTATTTTTATTCCAGCACCACCTGAGATAAGCAGGAGCCACGATTTTTGAACCTGAAAGAAACATATTCAGTTGAAGCAGAGGCTATCCCGCCTTACAGTTTTGAACTCACTCTGCAAAAGCCAGCTGGTTGGTGGTGGTCCACACCTGACGAAATTTACAAAAACAACACCTGCTGGACACTAACGAGGTTCAAAAGCAAACTCTTAGGTTTAAAACTTCAGTCTACAGGAACAGTGCGGAAGCCTCGAATACGCGCCACAGTCTATTCCAAAACAAAACTGGCAATTTTCGAGAAGGAGCACGTAACCAGCATGGTTAAGAGAGCCTTGAAAACCGAAGAAGACCTAACCGAATTTTACAATCTCGCTGCAAACGACGAAATCCTAAGCTCTGTGGTTAAAGACTTGTATGGTATGCACACCATAGGATGGCCAGAGCTTTTCCCCACGTTAATCCTTGCCGTAACGCTCCAGATGGCGCCCATGAAAAGAAGCAACCAAATGATGGAACTGCTGATAGCAAACTTTGGAGACCAAAGAGGCTTCGACGGAAAAACCATGCGGTATTGGCCTTCTGCAGAAACGGTTGCCGCCTCAACAATTGAAGAGTTAAAAACGAAAGCCAAGCTCGGATACAGAGCCGCCAACCTTATAGCCATCGCAAAAGCGTTGCAAAACGGTTTTCCCACTATGGACGAACTGTGGGATCTGGGGCCTGAAAAAGCAAAAAAGAAGCTTCTTACCCTGCGAGGAATAGGCGAGTACTCTGCAGAACTCGTAATGCCCAAGATGGGTTTTCCACTTGACGTTTGGAGCGCCAAAATCTTCCATGTCCTATTCTTCGGTAAAGAGCCATCAAAACCACGCGAAGCCATATCCAATCTCAAAAAATTTGCAGAGAAGCATTGGGGTAATTGGAAAGGTTACGCCTTCGTTTACGTTCTTAATGATTTGCCGAAGCTGTCTAATAGAATAGGTGTAGATTTGACCCGGTTTTGATTCTTAAATATAACCTTATAAGTCCTCAAACGAAAATAGTCAAAGTGAGGAAGCTCATGGATGGAACTTGCTATAGAAACCAGCTACCTAACCAAAAGGTACGGTGCGTTAACCGCTGTTAACAAGCTCAACCTGAAGGTACAGCGAGGCTCCATTCACGGTTTTCTCGGACCTAATGGCGCGGGAAAAACAACAACCATAAAAATTCTCGTGGGACTGTTGAAGCCTGATGAGGGTAACGTCAAGGTTCTTGGGCAAGTACTGCACGGCAAAAACGGTTTTCTCCAATCATTCCATGAACAAGCAGATATGAGGTTAGGCATCGGCTATGTGCCTGAGCTTCCACGATTTCCGAAGCACCTGAAAGGCTGGGAACTTTTAGACATTTACGGAAGAATGTACGGCATGACAGAACAGCAGCGGAAAGAGCAGGTACCAAAACTTATTGAAATGGTTGGGCTCAAGGGCAGAGAAAATGACCTCATAGGCAAATACAGCAAAGGCATGCAACAGCGAATAGGCATCGCTCAAGCACTTCTTAATAACCCTGATTTAATCATTTTAGACGAGCCAAGCCTCGGTTTAGATCCAATGGGTATGGTAGAAGTGCGCGAGTTGGTTAAAAACGTAGCTCGAGAAGGCATGACAGTCTTCGTATCCTCGCACCTGCTATTCGAGGTGGAGCAAATCTGCACAGATGTCACAATAATCAACCGCGGCACCGCCTTAATTTCAGACAGCCTTCCAAACGTTTCAGCGATGCTTTCAGGACCCGCATTATTGCATATTGAAGTCGCCAAAATATCTAGAAACGTTGTCAGCGCAGTAAAGAGCTTACCCTTTGTTACAAGCGTCGCGCAGACGGGCAGCACCTTGCGAATTCAAATATCCACCCATAAGGACGTGAGAGTTCAGGTGTCCCAAGAAATAACTAGCGCAGGAGGAATCATCGTAGGGATGAGCCAGAAAACATCAAATCTCGAAGACGTCTTCATACAGCTCATCAGCAAAGACCAAGGAGGAAAACCACAATAGCCACAACCAGAACAAGCACTGGACGACTCCGTCCCAGCTGGTTCACCCGTTTCTGGGCAATCGTGAGATATGAACTCCTCTGGAACATACGCAAGAAGAAATTCATAGGCGTCATCATAATCGCATTTGTATTCGCCACTTTATCTTGGGCTCTACCTGTAGTCCTCAGCGCCACCACTGACCAAACAATCACTGCAAACCCAGATTACGCTATCACTTTCACAATTCCGGTGTTCGGAATTTTCCTGTTCGCGCTTATAATCGCCATGAACAGCATCTCAAGCGAATTCGAAAGCGGCACTATCGTTCCACTTCTCACAAAACCAGTCTCCAGAACCATGGTTTTTTTAGGCAAGCTGCTAGCGTCTTTCATAATTATCTTGATAACATACACGATTCTTTTTACGTACACAATCGTAGCCGGCATATTCGTCTATGGTCCCCAAAACAACCTCCACCTCGTTCCACTCGGACTTCTCGGAAATATCCTTAGCACCTTCATATGGATAGCCATAATCCTCGCTGCGGGTGCTCTCTCAAAAAGCACAATCATTTCTGCTCTTATCGCTTTAGGCGTTTTCATAGGGCTATTGCTCGCTGTACCTATCGTTTCAGTTTTTGCGGGACCATCACCCGCGCTTAATTATATACCCAGTAGTGGCGCTTCTGGCACTATGATTACCACGCAAGGGCCAATAAATGTAGGTGCCGGGACAGACAACATCGGCATCAACCTGATAAATTACGCACTCTATCCAACAGCAAACGTTGACTTCAACAGGACAAGCATTCAGATTCAAGGTGGTCAACCAAACATAACCCAAACATTTGCCTATTCCGAGCCAATTTCGGTCATAACTTCGCGGTCAGTTGCAACAACAGCAACGTACGTTATCGTGTTCTTAATCATCGCGTGGTTAGCGTTTAAACGCGCACAGGTGCTTGAGTAGCCCTTTATCCTTTCTTCTCTGAACATGGCACTTTAGTGCTCATTAACTATATCCTTCAGTTGCCTCTCGTTTAGCCCAGCGTCTGGTGTCTCGTCCAACCTTTTTTTGACTTTGCCCTTTTCAAAAATAAGTACTGTCAGAACCACATTTTCGGAGTATTTTTCACATAGTTTCGCTTTGTCATCGGTCTTGACTCGTAAGTAGCCTTGCGGATTTTCCTTAGCGTATTTGTCAAAAAGCGGCAGGAAAATTCGTGAGAAAGGACAACATGAAGCATAGAAAAGAACGAACACTTTGCCCTCGCTTTTAATTGCCTCGTCGAGGTCGTATTCAACGTCGATTTTACTCAGTGTGCACCTTCTCCACGTCCTCAGCTTCGGGATAGTGGCTGCTGTCACAGAAAGGCTTATTCTTGGACTTGCCACAACGACAAAGAGTAAGCCGATTACGTGCATGATACGTCATGCCATTAGCCGATTCAACGGGGACTCTGCCGCGCACCCAAATCGGGCCGCTCACGCCCATCTTAGGGTCTTCAATCAACCCGATTGACTTGGAGAGATGCGGCTCAATTATCTTCCCGGTTTGTTTGTCCAAAATCACGAGCCGCCCAGAAGGGCAATCGCAGGCTTCCTCAATGGCTATTCGTTTTTTTTCTGGTTTACTCGATTCTGGGACAAGATTCCAGATTCCACCAGCCCGGTGGCAGAAGCGCGCAGAAGCACACAGCTCCTCGATATCTGTCAGTTTCAATGTTGCACCATCAATCTCTTTAGGAATGTCAAGGTAAGCTTCTTCACCTGCAGTTTCAGAGCCGTCAAAATTGCTCTTCACGTGCGTTCCGTCGCAGAAAGGCTTGTTCTTGGACTGACCACAGCGGCAAAGGGAATAGATTTTCCGCAGCGGATACTTTGTGCCTTGTTGCCATTCCGTGGCTGTTCCATCAGAGCCTGCGATTATTATCATTTTTTGGATGGGTAGTTTACCGTGAATTAGGTAGGAACCATTTTTGCTTATCTTGATCTTCGCCACGTTTGGTGGTGTCTTTGTGTTTTCTTTTTTTGGTTTCATTGCTAAGCATATATCCTTGTTAATCAAACAGGTTGGTTAGTAAGTGTGCTATTGAGTCGTTTTTTGGCTAGTTAATTGTTTTGCTAGAGCTTCAAAGAACATTTCAATTCTTTGCTGTGTCCGCCCAAAATCAGCTATAGCCGTAATTGTTGTAACCGGTGTCTCCGCTGTCACCGTGACTCTCGCAGTTTTCTTGTTCACAGGCACCGCGTCGATTATCATCACTGAATTATATGACATGAAGGCTCCTTTCGTTTTGGCTTTGGCATGATGTTCTGTGGCATCTATTTCTTCCATCGTCCATTCTAGGCTGGCGAGAGCTTTTGGAATAGCAGCCCAAATCTTGCCTAGCGGGTAGTCTATTTCGTATGTTTCTTTTTCTTTCCGCAAATAAGCCATTCCACTTCACTCGTTCAGTGTCTGATGTTCAAACTACTTACTTATTTCGGGAAATTTGAAGTTTAGGGTTTCTTTCTCCGGCAAAAGAAAATGATTAGCGTTTAAGGAGGGATGAGAGGGTGAAGGCAAAGCCCCGTATGAAGCCTTCCCCTTTCTCATTGAGTAATTATTAATGGTTGCACGTTATAAAAGGCGTATTTCAGTATCGTAATATATCATACAGAAAAAAGGGGAGCACGGACCAGTCTCTTTCAAAAAGTAAGTAATGGTTTGTTCCCAATGCCACCGCAGCGTTTCCATCACAGGCATAAGTGTGAAGACGCCAAACCATTTCTTGCCACTTTTCAATTGCTTTTCCTATGTTGTCGTGGTGTCCCACTAACACGCATTTCCATTCGTTCAACTAACTTACCTTAAAATGTGTAAGAGAAACCGCTAATATTCTGATTTTCTGAAAACGTCAAAGCAAACGTTATTAAGAAAAATGAGCCAAAGCTAATGAGAGAAAAGAATGAATTTGACCAGTGCAGCAACGCTTGTTGCTGTTTCCGCGCTAATTGGCTATTTCTTGATGCGTTTCCTTCTGCCCACGCTTCATTATGAACGTCTTGTACTTTTAGGAAGTTTGGCGCTTGTTTCCATATTCCTCATGTTCCTCCATCGGAGACAGAAGCCGAAAAAAGAAATATCTGAACAGGCTGACGCGAGAAAGCAAACAAACTAAGGTGCACGACATTAAGACAGCAAAAATTATTAATTAAAACCCATTTAATTTACTTTTGGCAGGTTTGGTGAAATGGTATGGACGATCATGGTGATTGTCCAACGTGTGGAAAACATGAAAGAAGAGAAGTGCTGAGTATTTTCAAAGAAATGTGGCGGAAAGCAGATTCGCCTCTGCATCGAATATATTCTTCATGGGAAGAGCTGGAGCAACACGTGGAAATCACAACAGAAGAAACAGAAAAGGAAGAAAAATACGCAGTTCATCGATGTCCCAACTGTGGCAAAAGACAGAAGATAACTAAGCCGCTAGAAAGGTTCTTTCCCTATCAAAGCTGCAAAGCATGTAGCCAGCCTTATTATGTTAACAAGGATTTAACAGTGAGAAAACTAACGGAAGATGAAAGGAGAGAAATACCTAAATCTTGGATTCAAATAGTTGACAAGCTAAGCAAGAAAAAGTGCGCTGTGGTTTTCAGATTAGAATAAACGGAAACGCTGGACGTGGCAATTTAGAACAAACTATTTTCCTTTAATACTTTTATCGCTTGATCTTGAGATCAACAAACACTTCAGTTTACCCCAAATCATCTATTGCTTCACAAAATCAAGTTGCAAATGCGACGAAAGGTTCTTAAGTTATTGAGCATTCTTCTAAACGGCAACGAAAATGCCATAGGCAACGCCTAGATTTAAGTATTAGCTCTTCTCCTTTTAGGGAAAAGAGCTGTATCAACTAAAAAAGTTAAAATAGTTTAATGAAGAGGTGAAAAGTATGGAAAACATTTACGCTGCTATGCTCCTTCACAAGGCAGGAAAAGAAATTAACGAGGAAAGCGTAACAAGCGTTTTGAAAGCGGCAGGAATAACCGTTGACGCTGTACAAGTGAAAGCTTTAGTTGCTTCTTTGAGCGAAGTAGACATTGGGGAAGCGATCA
>SMTZ1_10001713_pt1 | contig 28862 bp, 26 predicted proteins | sample DeeMarSWOR136_30_FD_25667 | JGI IMG/M metagenome (IMG submission 25667) | reverse complement strand
TTATTGTACCATCGATGACCTCTGATATGTTATGTGGGGCCATATTTGTTGCCATACCAACTGCAATACCAGATGCACCATTTACTAGAAGATTAGGGAGAATAGATGGAAGCATTAAAGGTTCTTTAAGGGAGCCGTCGAAATTGTCAGACCATTCAACAGTATCTTTTTCAATATCTTGAAGCATAAGACTTGCTATCTTTGACATACGACATTCTGTGTATCGCATAGCAGCTGCACTATCGCCATCAATAGATCCAAAATTGCCCTGTCCATCGACAAGTGGATAACGAAGAGAAAAATCCTGAGCCATCCGAACCATGCTATCATATACAGCTTGGTCGCCATGAGGATGATATTTACCTAGTACTTCTCCAACTACACGGGCAGATTTCTTATAAGATTTACCAGAGGTTAAACCCATATCATTCATTGCATATAAAATTCGTCTATGAACCGGTTTAAGACCGTCTCTTACATCAGGAAGGGCACGACTCATGATAACGCTCATTGAATAATCTATAAAAGCCCGTTTCATCTCAGATTCAATTGCACGAATGTAATCTTTTCTAACAGATTCGTCACTCATAAAAGTCACCATTAAATGTCAAGATTAACTACTTCTTTCGCGTGGGTTTCTATGAATTCTCTTCTCGGTTCTACTTTTTCACCCATAAGAATAGTAAATAATTCATCTGCTTCAACAGCATCATCAACTGTAACTCTAACTGTCATCCGATTTTCAGGATCCATTGTAGTTTCCCATAGTTGATCTGGATTCATTTCTCCTAAACCTTTATATCGCTGAATACTAACACCTGTTTCACCTAATTCTTTGATTTTCTCCAGCCTCTCTCTCTCAGAATATGCATAAACAACTTGTTTGCCTTTGCTTATTTTATACAGTGGAGGCTGCGCTATATATAGATATCCTTCTTCAATAAGAGGTCGCATATATCTGAAGAAAAATGTAAGTAACAAGGTTCTAATATGTTCCCCATCTACATCAGCATCAGTCATTAGAATTATTTTATGATATCTAGCATTCTCAATATTGAATTCTTCTCCAATTCCAGTACCGATAGCAGTAATCAAAGCTAGAATTTCATTATTTTTCAGTATTTTATCCATACGAGCTTTTTCAACGTTTAAAATCTTCTACCTTGTTTTGCGCTATTGTGTACAAAAACTCCGCTCGCTAAAGCAAAATTATGAGTATTTGGCACTTCTATATCATATACATCTATTTTTCCGCTAAGTTTTATAATATCTATAATCTTGTGATTATAATTTGTCACTGCTTGTATAGCATCCTTTTTGTTTCCTCTAAAAAACCTATCTGTGAAGGTATCAAATTTAAGCAAAGTTTTATCATTACGTTCTTTTCTGAGTTTATCATATTTTAATAAATCTATCTCACTATTCCTTTCAAAAAGTTCATGTAAAGCCTTTATTGTTTTCCTAAAATATGTTTTGTTATATGTTTTCATCCTTTTTTCTCTAAATTCTAGTGTCCATTGTTCTTTTGTTTTTTTACTCCTCCATTCAAGAAGTTTGATATTTCTCCATTGTTTTTTAGCCATCATTGATAGATTTATTCGTTGTTCAGGATGTGTTTTAAAATATTTTTTTACTCTTTTTGATTGTTTTTCAATATTTCTCTTATCATTCCAATATTTTTTTATATTCTTTATATTCTGGATCTTCCCATTGTTTTTTAGCTTGTTTGCTAAGTATTTCTCTTGTCTTTGGATATTTCATCCTCTTGCTCATTTTTTCTCTGAATTCCTTGGTTTTTCTAATTTTCCTGCATTTTTCTTTTACTTCCTCCGTATGTAGTGTTTTACTTGCTAGATCTCTGTGATATTGCATATGTTCTTGTCTTTTATCTGTCCGATAAGATGTGTGTAAAAATCCATCTATGATCTTCGTTATCATAGACTAGTTCATAACCTTTAATGGTAATTCTTTTTCCCAATCTAGAAATTTGCCTTCTAAGAGGCATAAGCGAGTCTTTAGTCGTGAGATTCTTTGCTTTCTTATATTTACCATCGCGCAGCATAAAAAGATGATCAGGTGTGCATAAAATTTCTTCCTTGTTGTTTAATATAACTTTAATTACTTCTGCTTTTTTTCTTGTAATCCTTGGATTTTTAATTTCTTCAATACCAATGCGACCATCATCTCTTATTGTATAACAAAAATTTCTTTTTCCCTGTTTATTTTCTTCAACTAGTTTTTTAAATGTAATGTCTCTTCCATCAATAAGTGCAATTTTTGTTTCTCCTGAAAAACAACCGCCTGCGCTATCGCCTTCGACAATATAAACCTCGGTTTTACTTGGATCAGTAATTGAGCAGTCAGCAAGTTTACCTGGTAGAGCAGATGATTCAAGCAAGCCTTTTCGTCTAGTAAGTTCACGTGCTTTACGTGCTGCTTCTCGTGCACGACTTGCTGTTAATGCTTTGTCAATAACTATCCTTGCAATAGCAGGGTTTTCTTCAAAAAACTCACCTAGTTTTTCTATTGTTAAGCTCTCAACAATTCCTCTAACTTCTGAATTACCAAGTTTTGTTTTTGTCTGTCCTTCAAATTGTGGTCTTCTAACTTTACAAGATATAACTGTGGTTATTCCTTCACGACAGTCTTCACCACTTAAACTGAAATCTTCGCTATCAAATAATTTATTCTTTTTACCATAATCATTTAAAACACGGGTAAGCGCTCCTTTAAAACCCGAAAGATGTGTACCACCTTCGTGGGTATTAATATTATTCGCAAAAGTAAAAATATTCTCTGTGTATCCGTCAGTGTATTGTATTGATATTTCAACTTCTACATCTTCTTTTTCAGCTTTAAGATAAATCGGATCTGTATGTAGTGGGGTTTTATTCCTGTTGATATGTTTGACAAATTCCTGGATGCCACCGTCGTATTTGAATGTGTCGTTCTTTCCATCACGCTCATCTGATATTTCAATTAGAAGCCCTGCATTTAGGAAGGCTAATTCTTTAAGTCTTGTGGCTACTGTGTCATATTTGATATCTGTTGTTTCAAAAATTTCAGGATCTGGTAGAAAAGTAACAGTTGTGCCGTTTTTTTCTGATATACCTATTTCTTTTAACGGTTCTGTTGCTAAACCATGATCATATTTTTGATAGTATTCTTTTCCGTTTCTTCTGACTATAGCTTCTAACCATTCAGAAAGTGCATTAACAACGGATACACCTACTCCGTGTAAACCACCAGACACTTTATACGCTTGGCTGTCAAACTTGCCTCCTGCATGAAGAGTAGTCATTACAAGTTCTAATCCTGATTTTTTATATTTTTTATGCGTTGCTACAGGTATTCCTCTACCGTCATCAACTACAGTTACTGATCCATTTTTATTTAATGAAACTTGGATTTTTGTGCAATATCCTGCTAAAGCTTCATCTATAGAGTTATCAACTACTTCATAAACTAGATGGTGTAATCCTCTTTCGTCTGTACTACCGACATACATAGCTGGGTTTTTCTTAACTGCTGCAAGTCCTTCTAGAACTTGTATGGAATCGGTATCATAACTATTGATTTTCTCTTTGTCCATGGCTTTTCACTTCTGATTTCTGACATACATTAATTTGATTAGTTTTTCAGTTACTTTTTTATCCCATCTCCTTCAGTAAATTTATGTATTTTTCATATGGAGTAGAAGCTAATAAATGTTACTATTCAAATATGCCGATTTTTTTAATAAATATTATAAAGAGTTCTAATAATATCGTTTGATATAGTTAGGAGGAGGCTCTTTATGAGAAAAAAAATATTTTATTTCTTGGTGGTTTTTATTTTTTCATTGTTATTTGTAAGTTTAATTGGGACCACCGCAGCAGCTGATGAAATCCTTGTACAACAATATGCACCAATCTTTTATTTTGAGAAAGATGAAACGTGTTTTCCAGTTGATGTTTCTTATCATATTGAAAATTCTAATCTTTATAAGGTGGATGAAGGTCAACAATATGATTGGGATGGTTCTGAGGAGACACTTTCTAATTATTTAGAGGATGATTATTATCTTGATAATCAGAAAGGTACAATTTATGATAAAGGTATAATAGATGATTATAGAACCAATAAATTAGACAGTTATACGGTTTATGCCCATGAAGTTTCAACTGAAGGAAGAACCATTATTCAATATTGGATGTTTTATGCCTTCAATCCAGGTACAATGAATCAACATGAAGGTGATTGGGAGATGGTTCAAGTTGTTATCTTTGGAGAAACACCAACCCAAGTAATGTTTAGTCAACATCATGCTGGACAGAAAGCCTATTGGGATCAGGTAGATAAAGACGGAAATAACATTAAAGTATATGTTTCCAGAGGTAGCCATGCAAATTATATCCGCTCTTATTCCGGAGTAGTTGGAGTTGCCAATGACATTGTAGCAGATAATGGTAAAAAACTCACACCATCTGATTATAATCTTGTTATGCTAGAGTCTCAACCATGGCTTGATTTTGCAGGTCGATGGGGATGGAATGGTGCTACTGAAGAAGAGGTAGAAAAAGCATCACTTCTTGGACAAGCAGGACCAAATGGGCCAAAGTTTAGAGAAAATGGAGAGATGTGGAATTATCCACTTGTATGGGGCGATAGCCTTTTCCAAGCAGATAACAACGTATTTATTTTAGAATTAATACTCTATAATTTTGTAACCTTATTTATTATAATTACAATTATTGTAGTTGTAATACTTTTATATCGCATTTATCGACGTCATAAAAAAACAAGTCTTGGTCCACGAATTATTTCAATGTTTTATATTGATGGTATAAATGCCAAAAGTATAGGTAATATTCTATGTATTGTTGGAATAATTATTGCAATATATTCACTGATTATTCCATGGTATGTGATTTCTTCAGATGTCAATATTATTGGGTATGAAACAGAAGGTATGGCCAATATGATGATAGTTGATGGGATAAACGGTATTCAAATACAGATTCCTGGAGAAACTGGGCCTCTTCCCATGGGTTCTTTTACAGTACCTTTTTCCCTCTTAATTGGTATTAGCCTTGTGTTTTTAATATTTAGTACGATTGGTATTCATAAAAGTAAAAAATTAGGTAAAAAATATGTAGCTAAAGGGGTCAGACTTTTTGTTCCATTTATATTAATTTTTATAATTATTATGGCCTTGAGTATGATTCCATTTGAGTCTTTTGCTGATGTTGGTGATGCAAGTGTGGATATTGATGAGGTTGTTGGTGCAATTTCGGGCTCTCCATTTGGTGGACAAAAAATTGTTTCTATACCTGATGCTGATGGTCAGATAGAGTTACAATGGGGATATTCATTGGGTGGCTATTTACTACTTATTTCAGGAATAATTTTGATCATTTCTGGAATAATGGAAATAACTGCAAATGCATCTTTTTTTGAAGAAAAAATCAAGGAAAAACCTATTAAAAAAGAAAAATCCAAGAAATCTGATGAAAAATCACCTAAAGATGAGAAGACCGAAAAATCAGATGAAAAAAAGGACGACTAAGAACAAACACCGCTGATTTACATATTCATTCTCGTTTTTCAGCGGCCACCAGCGACAAAATGACCATTAAAAACATCTCTCTTGAAGCACCACGCAAGGGAATTGATGTAATGGCCACAGGAGATTGTTTACACAATATATGGATGAATGAAATTAAAGAATGTAATATCATTGATGATGGGACCTTTGAATTAAACGGAACACGTTTTATACTTAGTACTGAGGTAGAGGATAAACATAGAGTTCATCATTTACTTTTTTTTCCTTGTTTTTCTGCAGTTGAATATTTTAAACAAAAAGTATCGTTCAAATCTAAAAATATCGATAATGATGGAAGGCCAAATATTAATATGGGTGGGGATGAACTTGCAGAGTTTGCAAAAGATGTTGATGCATTAATTGGTCCAGCACATGCTTTTACACCTTGGACTGCTTTGTATGCGTATAATAACTCACTTGAGGAATGTTATAAAGACCGTACTGATTATATTTCATTTGTTGAATTAGGACTTAGTGCAGATTCGGATTTTGCAGATAAAATACAAGAGTAGTCCACATCCTGTGAGATTAGGACGTGAATTTAATCGATTTCAAGTAAATGAACCAACCTTTAATGAAATAAAAAAAGCAATTTTCAGACAAAGTGGAAATAAACCAGTAACCAATGTTGGTTTACCTCCACAGGAAGGAAAATATCATGAATCGGCATGTAGATACTGTTATACCCATTATACACTCGAAGAAGCTTTTAGGAGAAAATGGAAATGTAGTTGCGGAAAGCCAATAAAAAAAGGTGTAAAAGATAGAATTAACGAAAGAGCAGATTTTCCAACATCACAACATCCCGACCATAGACCACCATATATTCATTTAATTCCCCTTGCAGAAATCATCACCAAAGCAATTGGACAACGAAATCCTTTTACGCAAACTGTTACAAAACGTTGGAATGAATTAGTAACTGCTTTTAAAAATGAGATAAACGTTTTACTTGATGTTGATATTAATGACATTGCAAGATCAACAGCACCTGCTATTGCTGAAGCAATTCAAGCTTTCCGAGAAAACAAGGTAATTATTCATCCTGGTGGTGGAGGACAGTATGGAAGGATTGAACTTCCAACAGAAGAAAAAGAAATTACTGTTTCCCTAGGTCCATCAAATAGACAAACTAGTATTTTTGATTATTAATTTTAGATGATGATTATGAATTATGATCAAGCAATAGTTAGAATAAAAGAAATTATTTTAAAAAGCAACCCTTCTAAAATCCTGCAAAATTGTGTTGAATTTTTGTATGAAAATTTTGAAAAATACAACTGGTTAGGCATTTACTTTGTAAAAGAAAATAATTTGATACTAGGTCCTTGGAAGGGAAAACTAGCTACAGAACATACAAAAATCCCTATTGGAAAAGGAATTTGCGGTTCTGCTGCCAAATCTGGCACTACAGAGATAATTTCTGATGTTTCAGCAGATAAAAGATACCTTGCATGTTTTATATCTACAAGATCTGAAATAGTTATTCCCATAAAGAAAAATAAAAGAGTAATAGGAGAAATTGACATAGATTCAGATATTCCAGATGCATTCAAAAGAGAAGATGCCGTTTTTTTAGAAAAAATAGCAGACATGCTAGCCAAATATATCTAGGAATCAATTATATCAGCACTCAAGATCTTCATCACAGCCTTAGAAGGCTCAGAAAAGGTTCGTTCATCACTATATTGAGAATAAATGTTCAATGATTTAATGTTTACCCTTCAATAGCTCTTCCTGCCCTCTGTAATTTATTTACATAACTCTTACCCCATGAAAATGATATAACAGATCCTGAGAGATTGGCAATTACAAGAGCCCACCATATTCCTATTATCCCTGCATTAAAGATATACGTTGAGATCAACGCAAGAACAACTGTAAGGACAATTGTTCTTAGTAAAGTGGCGATAAGAGCGTAAATTCCTTTTCCTGTACCTTGGAACATTGCAGAAGATGCAATACCAAAAGCAGATCCAGGATAAAATAAACAAGTAATTTTTAAAAACATTTCAAGATCAGCTTGAATTCTTATAGCATCTGGAGATGTCGTAAAAATTGCTGTAATAAATGGTGCTAATAAAAAAATTGCAGCACCTAAAAAGATTTCAATAAAAAAACCTATTTTGGCAGCATACATATACGCAGTGTTTAATTTGTCATATGATTTCTCTCCAAAAGCAGCACCTGTTACGGATGTTACGGCTGTTGCCATACCAAGGAGAGGTAATATGGCAATCATTACCAATCTCCATCCAGTATTATAGATTGCTACTCCATCCTCACCACCACCAGCAATGTTAATAATTATAATAATTATAATCATTGTAATAGACATTGATAACTGTTGAACTGAAGCAGGTAAACCAACTCTAAAAATGTCTTTGATTATATTTTTTTTAAACTTAAAATCTTTAAATACAAATGATACGTAAGTATCTCTTCGAAAAAATAACCAATAGACCAAAATTGCTGAGGTTATTGACATTGATAAAACTGTAGCATAAGCAGCACCCGTTACCCCATAACCAAATGTATAAATAAAAATCGGGTCAAGTATAATATTTAGACTAGCACCAAACATCATGGCATACATTGCCCTATTGGCATCCCCTTCGGCTCTAAGAATTGCGTATGCAACATTTGTAAAAAACAAAAAAATGCTGCCTGCAAAGATAATTCGTCCATAAGAAATTGCCATGTTTGCTGTTTCAGTTGCACCAATTGAAGTTAGTAGTCTATCGGCGAATGTAAATAAAAGAATTGAAAAAATAAATGCGACTATTAACGTTATAATAATCGAATGTATGGCAACATTGTCTGCGCCTTTTTTATCTTTAGCACCAATGCGTCTAGAAATTGCAGATCCGCCACCTATCCCCAAACCTGTAGAAATTGAAATTATCATCATAAAAAACGGCATAACAAAACCAACTGCTGCAAGTGCACCTGTTCCTATGTCAGAAACATTATTTGCGGAAAAAAAATCTGCACCGAAACCAGAGACCCACAAAGCATCAACAAGATTATATATTGTATGAGCTGACATTGCAATTATCATGGGTATTGCAAGTTTGATGACAGCCTTTTTAGGTTCCCCTAGTAATGTTTCAATGCCTTTAGTCGTCATAATTGGTTTTGATGTTGGGTTGTTTTCAACTGAGGATTTCACTTTCACGGGTGGAGAGGTAATATCGAGTTGTATTTCAATATTTTGATATCATATTATCAATTAATATTAACAAAATTTTTATCAATAATTACTTTTTAAAATATGGGCTCGGAGAGATTTGAACTCTCGACCTCCGCCATGTCAAGGCGACGTCATAACCAACTAGACCACGAGCCCATGTTACTAATGTAACATATATCTTATTTTATTATTATATTTAATCTATATTATATTTTTAATCGAAATGAAATATTTCTTTCTTGGATTTTTATGAGTTTTAGATTTTTTAATCAAGCGCTTGTTTTAGAAACTATGAAATACTCAAGGGATTAAATGATTTTTCATTAGTATCAAATTTAATTAGATATCATCTCCAACACTTTTTAATTACATGTTAAACAAACGTTTATATATAACAAATTATATAGTAACTATAGGTGATATATAATGGGCGATCCAACGACTATTCAATTAGATAAATCTGTCGTGAAATCCCTTAAACAAATTAAAGAACATCCTAGACAAACATATAATGAACTAATTTCCCGCATGATAGAACTTTTTAAAAATGTAAAAAAGAGAAACCAATACGATGAATTTCTTCATAAAATTCAACAACAGAAAATGAAGGAGATATGGGATAATAAAGAAGACGAGGCATGGGAAGATGCTTAAATCAGGCGATGTAATAATCGCCCAAATACAATTTACAGACACGTTTGAAATAAAGAAAAGACCTGCTCTTGTTTTATTTGAAGAATTTGATAACGTAGTTGTAGCAGGGATAACAAGCAATCTCGAAATGAAGGGTGTACCGCTCAGTAAAAAAGAAGGTGCTGTTAAAGACAGTGTGTTAAAATTAAACTATATATTCACAATATCAAAGGCAATGATCTCGAAAACTTTATTTCATTTAAATAAAGAAAAGAAACGCATAGTTATTAATGAATTAACTAAACGATTAAATGAATTGAATAAATAAACCAAATATTTAGAAAAAATATGTTTTGCCATAAATTGGTGTTCAATTCTCATTATAAGGGCTTATTATAGAAAAAGAAAAAAAGAGAAGATTATTCAAGTATTTCATAATCAGAAAAAAACCCAATAACCATTTTTCTAAACAGTAAACCGACCATTGGTGCAAAAAATCTAATATTTTCTCCACTCTTAATTTTAATAATTTCTGTACCCTCTTTTATAAAAAGAAATGAAATAACCTCAAAATCAATTGATTGTCCTGTCCAATTTGTTTGTTCCATCCTGCCAAAGACAAATAATTTTTTACCAAGAAGTTCTTCAATATTATTTTCGCTATTAGCTGTAAGATTATTAGTTGCTGATGCAACTCCTGTAATTAAAAACAGGATGCATATAAAAACTCCTATCATTTTCTTTTTCATTTTTATCACAATGAATTTAATTAATACAACTATACATTAAATTAATTTTCAATAATTTGAACAATAAGCAAATAAAAACAAAAAATTTTTTAATTTTTTTCCAATTATTTTACATTACTTTCTATGTAATTTTTTTGTAGGTGTATTTCACCTGCAGAAAGTAACTAAAAACAGTCCCTTGTTGTTGATCCGTTGAAAATTCTTATAAGAATGTTTTTCTATGTAAGAGGTAGGGTAAAGGAGTATATTACACTAAATTAAACTACCAATAGAATTGTAAGCAATACTAAATTATTTCATTCAGTGTGTTAAATTCCTCTCTAATTGTACAAACTTCTGACAAGAAATTTTAAATATTCAATATCTTTTTTTAGGATATGTAAGAAAATGGTCGATTGGTTATTGATTTCTATGGCAATTTTTATCATATCAATGGTCTTAGGAGTACTTACTGTAGTTTTAGTTTGTAAGATGAAAAAGGAAGGAACATACAAAGAACCAAACTACCATGTTTTTTATATTATGGGAATAGTATTACTCTTCATAGGTTTTGGCTTCATGGTTATATCCTTATTATTAGATTATTCATCTATAGTCTCTATTCCAATTTTTACAATAGGGGTTGTTTATTTGGCAATTGGTTTATCCCGCAAAGATACTTTGAAGAAAAATTAATACCACACTAGATTTGACAACCCAAATTTGTCATACTTATACTTTTCAGTACCAGTGTTAAGGGCTTATAAACAAATAAAATATTTAGTGTAAAACCGTGTTAATGCTTGATCAAAACATGAGTTAATTTTATATATAATGAATTTTATGGTTAGATTTGAAAATAACGGTTTTTAAGAAGTGATTTATTTTATAGTAGTGAGAAATATAAATGTTCCGATGTCAAAGATTTTTTATGTAAAAAAGTGTTTCAAGGATTCACAATAATCATTCGAGAGATAAAAAATATGGAAGCAATTATTCTCGCTGGTGGATTTGGTACAAGGCTAAGACCATTAACATATACAAGAGCCAAATCACTTTTGCCTATTCTAAATAAGCCTATGGTTTATTATTTGATTTCTACGCTACCTAAAAAGGTTGATAAAGTAATATTAGCTGTCAACTACAGAAAAGACCAGATTGAAGAATATTTTAATAAAAATGATTTTGGAAAAGAGATAATTGTAAACGAGGAGCCAAAACCATTGGGAACTGGTGGAGCAGTAAAATTTGCAGAAAAACATATATCTGGACCCTTTTTTGTTCTTAATTCGGATACAATTTATTCCTTGAATCTTAATGAAATGATAGAGTTTCATAAAAAAAACGAAGCTTTTTGTACTATCTCTCTTTGGCCTGTAGAAAATGTTTCTGAATTTGGCGTTGTCGACATAAAAGAAAATGGGAACGTTATAAGATTCGTTGAAAAACCAAGACCTGAAGACGCGCCATCCAATCTTATAAACGCTGGTGCATATTTTTTAAAACCTGAAGTATTGGATTACATTCAGACAGGTAAATTAGTTTCTATGGAGAAAGAGATTTTTCCAAAAATAATTGATGACACTGGAAAATTTTATGGGTTTGAATTCAAAGGCTACTGGATAGATGTAGGCAGAATTCAGAGCTATATCGATATACATAAAATTCTTATGAAAAACAAAAATCTACATAATTTTAAAGGAACCAATTCAATTATAAGTGGAAATCTAACCCATTCTTGTATTGGAAACAACGTTTTTATAGGAGATAATTCAAAAATTGAATCTACTGTTGTTTTTGACAAGACACATATTGGGAAAAACGTTATTTTAAATAATTGTGTAGTCGGAGAAAATTGTAAAATAGGAGTTAATTCACAGCTTAAAAACACAGTGATTGGAGATAATGAAATAGTAATTGAAAAATCAATTTTTAATAATAAAATAGTTTGGAATCAACCTATACCAAAAGGATATCCAAAAAAACAAATCGGGAATGTTATAGGAGAATAACCCATAAGAATTTTTACAAAAACCCCCTAATGCATATGTAATCAGGTTTTTATAAGAGACCATTAATTGCCGTGTGATGAAAATCGACATTTCTAAACACATTTTCAGAGCATATGATATTAGAGGAATTTACAACAAGGATATTTCACCTGATTTATTTCACAGAATTGGACTTGCTGCAGGAAAATATGTAAAGAATTTCATTGGTGGAAACCATTTAGCAGTAGGTAATGATATTCGTCCTTCTAGTCCTTCATTAGTACATGGGTTTATTTCAGGAGTGTCAGCATTAGGTGTAAATGTTGTTTATACTGGTACAACATCTTTTGGACAAACCCTGTTTAAGGGATGGGAACTTAAGCAAGATCTTATTGCATTTGTTACAGCCAGCCATCTACCTCCTGAATGGAATGGTATTAAATTTTACTATGGCGACGGGGTAGGGCTACCTGAGGAAGAATTAATGAAGATACGTGATTTCACTCTTAAAAATAACCTTGAGGTTGTTGGTTGGAAAGATGTTGGGATTGTAAAATCTGTAGATTCAAAAGCAAGTTATAAGAAATATCTTAAAACAAAATTTACTTTTAAGAAAAAATTAAAAGTTGCCTTGGATTGCGGCGGAGCAAGTATGACACTATCTGCCCCAGAAATCTTCAATGAAATTGGATTAGATACCAAAGCTATTTTTTGTGAACCCGACCCCTTGTTTTCAAAAAGACCTTCTGACCCTAAACCAAAGAATCTTTCAACCCTGGTAAACACAGTTAAAAATGAAAGATGTGATTTTGGAGTAGCTTTCGACGGAGATGGAGACCGGGCAGTAATAGTTGACAACTCTGGGAAAATATTATCCGCAGATGAAACAGGAATAATCCTAGGCAAATATGGTCTAAAAAAAAAGAAAGGTACAATTATTGTTAACGTTGAATGTTCAAAAGCAGTCAAAGAACAGCTTGAACCACTTGGATTCAAAATCAAACAAATAAAGGTTGGCCACACATTTTTAACCCTTGAAGCAAAACAAGAAAAATCACCCCTTGGCATAGAATCATCTGGGCATTTAATCCTACCAGAATATTTCTTGTTCGATGATGCAATAGTAGTTCCTTTAAAAATAGCAGAAATACTTGATAAAACTGAAAAAAGTCTTGAAGAAATATCTGCAGAGATACCAACATACCCAACAAAAAAAGAAGAAATCGATTGTTCTGATCAGATTAAATTTAATGTAGTCGATAAATTAAAAAATGATTTTTCCAAGGAATTTGAAAATGTAAACACAATGGATGGTATCAGAGTAGAATTTGATAATGGTTGGGTACTTATTCGACCCTCTAATACAAGTCCAATAATCCGCTTAACTGTAGAAGCAAATAAAGAAACCATTTTAAATCAATTAACAACAAAATTTATGAATAGAACTAATGAGGTCATAAAAAATCTAAAACAAAATAATGATTAAAGGCTGTTTAAAATGACTAAATTATTTGGAACAAACGGAATAAGAGGCATTGTCAACAAAGAAATGAACTGTGAACTTGCCCTTGGAATCGGAAAAGCATGGGGAACATATCTTAAAAAAAATATTGCAAGACCGAAAATCGCAATTGGAACAGATGCAAGATTATCAAATGGTATGTTAAATTCTGCAGTTACTTCAGGATTACTTTCAACTGGCTGCGACGTAGTTGATGTAGGATTAGTACCAACACCCGCGTTACAATATACTGTTAAAGAAAAAGATTTTGATTCAGGGGTTATCATTACAGCTTCTCATAATCCACCACAATTTAACGGTATAAAAGGAGTGGATAGTGACGGAACAGAATTTTATAAAGATGTTGAAGAAGAAATAGAAAAAATATTTTTTCAAAAAACATTTTTAATGGCTGATTGGAAAAATGTTGGAACACGTACAGCATGGAGCGGATCAAATGAACTTTACATTAATGGCATTTTATCAAATGTTGATGTTAATCTTATAAAAAAACAACAATTTCATGTAGCTCTAGATTGTGGACACGGAGTTGGGGGTGTAGTCACTCCGATTCTTCTTAAAAAATTAGGATGCAAATTAACTTCTTTATTTGAAGAACCTGACGGAACTTTCCCAGGTCGAAACTCTGAGCCAATTCCTGAAAATCTAGATGATTTAATAAAAACAGTGAAAGAATTAGATGTTGTATTCGGTATCGCCCAAGATGGTGACGCTGACCGTGCAATTTTTATAGATGAAAAAGGAATATATTTATGGGGCGATAAAACACTCAGTCTTACAGGTAAATATATTACCAAAGAAAAGAATGGTGGTATTTCAGTCACCCCTGTAACAACATCAACATGTTTTGAAGATGTAATACACGAAAGTGGCGGAGAGGTAATTTACACACAAGTCGGCTCACCAACTGTAGCAAAGGTTATGAAGGAGGAAAAGGCAGTGTTTGGGGGGGAGGAAAATGGGGGTTTAATTTTTCCTGAAATGCAATATTGTCGCGATTCGTCTATGTCCATTGCAAAAATACTTGAAATAATTGCAAAAGAAAAAAAGCCACTATCAGAGTTAATCGCCGAAATTCCAAAATACGAAATGTATAAAACCAAGTTAGAATGTCCAAATAAGAAAAAAGAGAGTGCTTTAAAAGCAGTAGTAGAAAAGGTTAAGGACAGTGAAGAAATCATTAGAATTGATCAAACCGACGGCGTCAAGCTATATATAAAGGACGGATGGATTTTAATGAGACCCTCTGGTACCGAGCCGATTTTTAGAGTATATATCGAATCAAAATACGATTATAAATTACAGCAGTTGGCTTCCAAATATAAAAAAATTGTAAAAGAAATAATTCAAAATATTATTTAATAATTTTTTATTAAAACATACCTTAAACTGCTAGGCAAATCTTATAAATAAGAAGAGTATACGCTATCAAATCCTTTTGAAAAAAGGATATATGAAAAAAAATAAATACTAAATTTAAATGTACTTAATTGGAGGTAAAAGTATGGCGGATAAACCACATATGAATTTGGCAATCATCGGTCACGTCGATCATGGTAAATCCACATTAGTTGGACAAATATTACTACAAACTGGACAGTTTCCAGCACACATGGTAGAAAAATATAAAGAAGAGGCAAAGGCAAAGGGAAAAGGAACATTCGCACTTGCATGGGTGTTTGATAATTTAAAAGAAGAACGAGAGAGAGGATTAACAATTGATGTGGCACATAAAAGATTTGATACAGATAAATACTACATCACTATTATTGATGCCCCTGGCCATAGAGACTTCATTAAGAATATGATTACAGGAACATCACAAGCTGATGCTGCTGTTCTTGTCGTTGCAGCTCCAGAGGGAATAATGGCTCAGACTAAAGAGCATATGTTTCTTGCAAGAACCCTCGGAGTCAAACAAATGATTGTTGCTATTAACAAAATGGACGATACAAAACCACCATATGATAAAAATAGATATGAACAAGTAAAATCAGATGTTGAAAAACTTGCAAAAAACGTTGGTTATAAAGATGAACAGTTGCAATACGTCCCAGTATCTGCATGGATAGGTGACAATATAAAAGAAAAGGGTAAAATTGAATGGTGGAGTGGAGACACTATTTTAAAGGCAATAGACAACTTTGTCCAACCTGAAAAACCAACCCAGTTACCGCTAAGATGGCCAGTTCAAGATGTCTACACTATAAAAGGTGTAGGTACAGTTCCAGTTGGAAAAGTTGAATGTGGCATTATGAAACCTGGTCAAAATCTAATTTTCAAACCTAGTACAAAACCAGGGGGAGTTACAGGAGAAGTTAAAACCATCGAAATGCATCATGAACAAATATCACAAGCTATACCTGGTGACAACGTCGGTGTAAACATGAGAGGTGTTAACAAAAACGACATACGAAGAGGAGACGTTGCAGGGCCAACAAATGCCCCTCCAACAGTTGCAAAATCATTCACTGCTCAGATCATGGTATTAAACCATCCCTCTGTAATAACAAAGGGATATACACCAGTTTTTCACTGTTATACTGCACAAGTGGCTTGTAGATTTGAAGAAATCAAAAAGAAACTTGATCCAAAAACTGGGCAAGTAAAGGAGGAAAACCCCGACTTTATCAAAACAGGTGATGCAGCAATTGTAAAAATCGTACCAACTCGACCAATGGTAATTGAACCCTCAAAGAAAATTCCACAACTTGGAAGATTTGCCATCCGAGACATGGGACAGACCGTTGCTGCAGGTATATGCCTAGACGTTGAAGAAGCAAAATAAACTCCTTTTTCTTTTTAATTATATCAATTGGAGTCGCAAAGGATGCCATCGCAAAAAGCACGAATATCACTTACCAGTACAAAATCACAAAAACTCGATGAAGTTTGTGATCAAATAAAGATGATCGCAGAAAGAACAGGTGTTGCAATACATGGTCCTGTTCCATTACCAACAAAACATCTTAAAGTACCTTGTAGAAAATCTCCAGATGGCGAGGGGACGGAAACTTGGGATCATTGGGAGATGCGAATCCATAAACGGCTTATCGATCTAGATGCAAGTGATAGAGTTTTGCGTCAACTAATGCGTATTCAAGTTCCAGATGGTGTCCATATCGAGATTGTTTTAAGATCATAAATATCTCCTTTTTTAATCCCCTAGTCTTTATATCTTTTAATTCTATATCAATTTTACAAAAGTATAATGCTGAGGTAGCAAAGCCAGGCCTACCGCGCCGGCCTTGAGAGCCGGTTCTCCTTATGGGGATCGGGAGTTCAAATCTCCCCCTCAGCGCTTATTTTCACCCTTTTTTTTATTTAATGCCAAACATTTAAATTGTTTTATTACATTTATTAGATTGAAAAAAATATGCAGAAAAATTATCCTTTATTGGAATTTTTAATCGTAGTATTAATTGCGTCAATATTGTTAGTTTCTCCTTGTGTCAGTGCTTGTGATTGCAATCGCTACTTTTCACCTAAATCCGCACCGGAATTATACAACTTTTTTATTGACGTAATTGAAACACAAAAACAAATGAATGAAGAAAATCCTTCTGATTTTGATATACATACACTAAATAAAAAAGAAATAATTGAAGAATCAAATTTTAAAATGAAGCAAAATTTTACTGATATTGATTCATTATATGAGCGATGTGGTTTAGTCGAACCAATAGACTGGTGGGTTAATGCACGTTTCGATCCATGTTTACCAACCCGAGATTTACCTGAATCTTTTGATTGGCGAGATGTTAATGGTACTGATTTTACTACTCCAATTAAAAATCAGGGTTCTTGTGGTAGTTGTTGGGCGTTTGCAACTGTTGCTCCCTTAGAATGCAATATAAAGATTAAAGATGGTGATGAAGTCGATTTATCTGAACAATGGCTTGTAAACTGCAACCAAGATGGCTGGGATTGCGATGGTGGATGGTGGGCTCATGATTACCATGAATGGAAGAATGATTCCTGTAATGGTACTGGGGCAGTTCTTGAATCCTATTGTCCATATACTGGCCAAGATGATACCTGCGGTTGTCCTTACCCTCATGATTATCTGATTAATAACTGGAGTTATATTGGAACATACAATGAACTACCTCCAATAAATTCCATCAAACAGGCAATAATGGACTATGGACCAGTTTCTGCTGCAGTTTGTACAAATACTCCTTTTCATAACTATGATGGTGGAATATTTACTGGCCCCTCCTGCTCCAATATAAATCATGCAGTTACACTCGTTGGTTGGAATGACAGCCAAGGCTCTGAGGGTGTATGGATTCTTCGTAACTCATGGGGAACTGATTGGGGCGAAGACGGGTATATGCGAATAGAGTATGGTGTTTCTTATGTTGGGTATGCTGCTTGTTATGTTAACTACACTGGCACACCAAAGATTAAAATTAATCTTCCTGATGGTGTTCCAGAGTTGATTAATCCTGGTGAGCCAACAAATATTACCGTTCAAATAGAAGAGAGTTATGATTCATATATCAATGGATCAGGTAAGATTTATTATAGGGATGACAATGGCACATTTATTAACTCATCTCTTATGTCAGTAGGTGGAAATTTATACGAAGCAATTTTACCTCCACCTAGCTGTGGTGAAAACCCAGAATATTTTTTCAGTGCAGAAGGAAATATAAGTGGAGTGACATACAGTCCATCTAATGCACCAAATCAAACATATTGGTCACTTGTAGGAGATCTTACAACTGTTTTTTTTGATGATTTTGAAACTGATCTTGGATGGACTGTGCAAAATGATTCAAATCTAACTGATGGTGCTTGGGAACGTGGAATCCCTGTTGGTGGTGGTGATCGCGGTGACCCCCCATCTGATTATAATGGTTCAGGAAGATGTTATGTTACTAATAATACTGATAATAATTCTGATGTTGATGATGGAAGAACTTGGTTGATATCCCCTGCAATAAATCTTTCAGAGGGCATTGACGCTAAAGTAGATTATGCTCTGTGGTATACAAACGATTTTGGAGGTAATCCAAACAATGATTTATTTAAAGTTTATGTTTCAAATGACGATGGAGGAAATTGGACGTTGGTTGAAACAATTGGTCCAAATACAAGAATTCCACATGGATGGTATAAATATAGCTTTGCTCTATGTAATTATGTTATTCCAACAAGCAAAGTTAGGTTTTGTTTTGAAGCATCAGATTTAGACAATGGCTCTGTTGTAGAAGCAGGTATTGATAATTTTTCTGTTAAATTATTAAAATGTTGCAACCAAATACAGATATCAGAATTACTACCAAATTGGAATTTTGTTTCTCTTCCTTTTAATAATTCAGTCAACAAGACAGATCTATTGATAACTCATAATGGCACAGAATACTCCTGGCAGGAAGCAATCAATAACAATATACTCCTTGGATTTTTCTATCATTGGAATAGAGGTATTCAAAACTATGAACCAGTTGATAAACTTAATCCAGGCTTTGGATATTGGATTTATGCATATAAGGACTGTGAGATTTGGGCGCAGGGAATTAATACTATTATTAAAGACAACTATCTAACCGATGTGTTTGCTAATTGGAATATAATTGGATTACCGGATAATATTTCAGTTGAAAAAGAGAACATCACGATACATTTTGATGGGACAAATTACACCTGGCAGGAGGCTGTTATTAATGATATTATCCTTGGATTTATCTTTAAATGGAACGAACTCAATCAAAACTATGAACAATCTGACATTCTAAACCCTGGACAAGCATATTGGATGTATTCGTATCAAAACTGTAAATTGTTAAAACCAATAAATTAAACCCCTTTTTAATTTTATAGATTATTATTTTGTAAGATAACTATTATAATTTTTTTTATATTTTTATATACCTTTAGCAGTCTTAAAGAAAAGATTAATTACATAAGTACTAATAACTTAGGAGATGCTTCAGGAATTTTTATCTGTATTTATCCCTCTTTTAATTATTGTAAATCCATCCTCGACTCTTGCTCTTTTTTCAGCTATTACAGCTAAATATTCAAAGTCAGAAAGAAGAAGAACCGCAAAAAATACAGTTATTTATGCTTCGATTCTTTTGATTATATTTGCTATTGCTGGTTCAAGTATCCTTGAATATCTTAGAATAGAAGTTTATTCACTACGAATAGCAGGTGGAATTTTACTTGCATTTGTTGGTCTTGACATGGTTAGAAGAGGAGAACAATTTGGTGAAAGTCCACCAGATAAAGAACATAAGGCAGATTATGCTCTTGTGCCATTAGCTATGCCTTCGCTTTCAGGGCCGGGTGCAATTACAATTACAATTGTAAGTATGAAATCTCTTACAGTAGAAAACTCATGGAGTATTGCAATTACTATTGCAATTTTATCAATCATATTAACAATGGTGATTACATATCTAATATTCCTTGGTTCAGGATTTATGATTAAGGCACTTGGTAAAAAAGGTATGGATGCATTTACGCGAGTTATGGGTCTTTTAACAGTGGCAATTGCCGTACAGTTTGCTTTAAGAGGTCTTGCAGAGTGGATCTTAACGATTCAATAACATATCATCAATTTTTTTTTAGAAAATTTATAAATTAACGTTTTTTTGATTTGATAATACTGTAAATTCAACTCTATCTGATGCATTATTTTTTTATTAAAAAGTTCAGTGTTTTTACCCAGAATAATTTGTGCCTGAGCATAGCATTTATATATCAAACCGTCTATAGATATAATTGATAATTGGGGAGGAATAAGGATGAAACCCTTTATCCCGATAATGATAATCCTGTTGATGACGTCAATATCTTTTGTAGGAGTGTCTAATCAGACAGAGGAATTGATGATTAATAAGAACGGGAGAATAATTAATCAGAATAATATTGGTTATGGTTATTGTACGAGGGATCCAAATGGTCAATTAATAGAGGGTCCTGTTTGTTTTTATTCAGATGACCCTGGGAATGTGTCTCAACTCTGGGGGACTTCTTCTCCAGCGCCAATGACTGGTGGTACATGGACATGGGGTGGATGGTATTGTTGTGAATATGGTAGTGGTGATTTGTGGAAGATTGACTGGGATTCTGGTTATATGGTTGAGATTGGTGGGGGTGGCGTTCATTTAAATGGATTAACCTGGACCGCAGATGATGTTCTTCTTGGATCGAGTAACACATCTTTATATAGCATCGATGAATATAACGGTGATCAAACTCTTATAGGCTCATTTGGTCTACCCGAAGGTAGAAGAATGGGCGGTATTGCCTTTGATTATTGTAACCATCATTTATACGGTGTCGAATGTGATAACAATGATTTATATATGATCGATAGTGAAACTGGTGACACTGAATTTATTGGACCACTTGGGATTGTAATAAATGGCACCGCAGAACTTGAATTCTACGTGGAGGATTGCACTCTTTATTTGTCTACATTTACAACCCAAGGTGAATTATACAAGGTAGATAAACAAACTGGAGAATGTAACCTTATTGGGGAGTTCCGAGATGGTGCAGAGATATCAGCACTCACTATTGATCCCGATAGATTTTATCAACCTACTGCAAATTTTAGCTGGACACCTAAAAACCCACAAACCGGTGAGAACATTGTATTTAATGCCTCCAGTAGTTATGATGAAGGTGGATATATCAAATTGTATGAATGGGATTGGAACTACGATCTAATTTTTGATGAAAACTCAACTAGTCCAATTGCCTCGTATGTATGGAATGAAAAGGGCTTTTACCAGGTTACTTTGTTAGTGCATGATAATCACAATTTAATTGATACCCAGCATTACGTTGTAAATGTTGGGAATTTTCCGCCTGAAACACCAGTTATTACAGGGTCAAAATATGGCAAAGTTGGAATCGAATATAATTATACTTTTGTTTCCACTGACCAAGATGGAGATGATATTTGGTATCACATATGCTGGGGTGATAAGGAGATCATATACATCTATGGTCCATATAAATCAGGTCAACCAATAACATTATCATATATTTGGACGGAAAAGGGAATTCACTCTGTTCAATGTAAAGCTAAAGACGTTTATGATGCTGAAAGCGATTGGGCTTATCTCGACGTTATAATGCCGAAAAATAAACCGTTTATTTTCAACTTTCCTTTACTGACGTGGTTGTTTGAACATTTTCCAAATGTGTTCCTATTGTTGAGATATTTTACAGGGGAATAAATCTACAAATTCTCTTTTATTTTATCACTCTGCACTCTAAAAGTTTACAGTATCGTTGAAATGAAAATAATCTTTTAATCTTTTTTTCCTATTGTTGCAGATTTTTATCATTTTAATTATACAGAAATCTGCTAATATCTCTAAGAAAGGTTAAAATTTTTTATTTTGTTCAAAATTTTAAAGGAAACTAATTTATGGTGTTATATTGCTGCATTAAAGCAGGGAAAGATATGAAAAGAAATTTATTTAGTATTATAATTTGTATGCTGTTTATAACCACCCCTGTTGTATCAATAGCAGGGAGTATGATTAATAAAAATCAAGCGATTCAAGAAGTGCCCAATAATTATAGTGATCCTGTTCAACAAATAAGTTTTCGAGAACGCAATATGGCAAGCTGGTCGGAGATGGCAAAAAAGGTAGCTGTAGACGGCGAAAGTAATGATCTATTTGGCAGGTCAGTTTCTGTGTTTGGGGATTATGCCGTTATAGGAGCTTATTGGGATGATACTAGCGGTGGTGTCGATGCTGGTTCAGCGTATGTGTTTAAACGTTCTGGTACAAGCTGGACGCAGGAAGCAAAATTATTGGCTTCAGACAGCTCAGCAAACGACTACTTTGGTCTTTCTGTTTCTCTTAGCGGAGATTATATTCTAATAGGAGCTGCTACTAAAAATATGGGTGTTGGTGCAGCTTATATTTTCAAACGTTCTGGTACAAGCTGGACGCAGGAAGCAAAATTATTGGCTTCAGATGGTTCTCCCAATGACCACTTCGGAAGATCCGTTTCTCTCAGTGGTGATTATGCACTAGTGGGGGCTTATCAATATGATGTAAGCGGCGGTGTCGATGCTGGTTCAGCGTATGTGTTTAAACGTTCTGGTACAAGCTGGACGCAGGAAGCAAAATTATTGGCTTCAGACGGCTCAGGATACGACTACTTTGGCACTTCTTTATCCATCAGTGGAGATTATGCCATTGTAGGGGCCTATTGGGATGATACAAGCGGTGGTATCAACTCTGGTTCAGCGTATGTGTTTAAACGTTCTGGTACAAGCTGGACGCAGGAAGCAAAATTACTGGCTTCAGACGGCTCAGCAAACGACTACTTCGGCTATTCCGTTTTCGTTAGTGAGGATTATGCCGTTGTAGGAGCTTATTGGGATGATACAGACGGTGTAATCAACTCTGGTTCAGCGTATGTGTTTAAACGTTCTGGTACAAGCTGGACGCAGGAAACAAAATTATTGGCTTCAGACGGCTCAGCAAACGACCACTTTGGCAATTCTGTGTCTATCAGTGGAAATTTTGCCATTATAGGCGCCCAAAGCGATGATACAAGCGGTGGAGTCGACGCTGGTTCAGTCTATATTTTCAGGAAAGCCATGCCTGATTTATTATGCAGTGGAGATTTGAGTTGGACAAATGTAAAACCAGGGGAAACCGTTGAAGGAAGTTTCATTGTTAAAAACGTAGGAGATCCTGGTACACAGCTTGATTGGAAAGTAACAGACTGGCCAAGCTGGGGTGAATGGACATTTAACCCTGGATCAGGTATAGATTTAAATCCTGAAGATGAAGATATAACCGTAGAGGTAACTTGTGTAGTACCAAATGTAAAGGATAAAGAATTTAATGGAAAGGTAAAGGTGGAAAATCTTGAGAACTCAGAAGACTACCTTTATTTAGATGTAACTATAACAACACCAAAGAATAAAGTCTCTAATTACAACTTTCCTTTAATAAATTGGTTGTTTGAACAATTTCCAAATATGTTCCCTTTTCTGAAATTCCTGCTAGGACTAAATTAAAAAATCTATAATTATCTGAAAAAAATCCGTTAAAATTAATCGATAATTGCCTATTTGTGATGAAATAAAAGTTTTATTAGACAATACTTTTAACTAATAAAGATTTTATTACAGCCAACTTTGTCTATACATAACGATTTTGATGAGTATAGATAAAACAATATAATAATAAATTGCGCGTATCTAAATCCTTAGATTAAAACTGTCGTCTTATGGGCGTGTGGCCTAGCCTGGATATGGCACTGGCCTTCTAAGCCAGGGGTCGCGGGTTCGAATCCCGCCACGTCCGTATTTTATTAATACTAAAGGCTTTAATATTTTAAAAATTTTTTTAAGCGGCAACTATTAAATTATCACAAGTTCCGTCGAACCTGAACTTTGCAGGGCTCAACTCTGAGAATTTCATTCTACAGAATCCAAATGTCCCATCAAATCCTGATACTACAAGAATATGTTTTTTATTATATGTGTTTTCATTTCCATTGTCGTTAACTGTTGTATTGTATGAAAACTTATTTAAAAACGGTAAATTTGGTACGTTTCTTTTATAATGGACGAGAAATGTCATATCTTTGACATTGATAGAAATGTTTGGAAGTAGGAAATATGCCCTTAAACTTGATAAAATAAATCTAATTATGTAAGTTTTTATAAACGGTCCCTTAATAATGAGAATTTCAGCAACACCTAACATTGGTGCGATAGGGCCAATTGTATTTACCTGTGTTTCATTTTCTACACTTATTATGGTTTTATAAGATTCAGTTATTTTGTTTTGAACATCTGTTTTTTCAAAAGCTTCAAACAAGTTATTTTCTGCAGCAGCAAGACTACCGAAACTACTTGTTATTATGATTCCTATTATTATAATTCCAATTATTTTATTTTTCATATGTTTCCCCCAACATATATTAGTAAAGTAAATATTAATATTTAAATATTTGTTAAATTATAATCTATTTTTCTTAAAAAAGAAATATTTTACTTAAATTATTGTATAAGATTATAATAAGAGCTAGTGTTAAAACCTCTTTCTAAAAAGCCGTATCTTTCTTGTAAGAGTACTTCCTGTAAGTAATCTATCAGTTTTAAACACCCACACGACAATACTAATTATAACAATTGCAAAAATCAACACATATATTATTCCAGATATAACCAATAAATAATTGTCAAAAATAAGTGCTCTAGTTGCAATCATTGGATGGGAAAATGGAATTGCAAAAAGTAGACCCTTAAATATTAGAGGTAATGTTTCAAAATCAAAAAATATAGTGATAAACATCGGTATCATAGCAAGCATAGTAACTGGAAAAACAAACGTTTGTGCACTTTTGAAGTTTTTAGCAAAAGTCCCAAGTAACATACATAATGCAAGTGCTGCAATCAAAGTAATAAATAAAGAGATACCAACTAAAATAAAATCTTGGTTACCTAATGTTAGTCCAAAATCTGCTAAATTCAGCTGCCCAGATCCAGAAAGTCCTTGAAGATAATTATTCATTCCAAACATATATATTATTGCAAAAAGAAGTCCAATAATAGCACTTGCAGCAATTTTACCCGTTACAATACTTGTTCTTTTTACTGGTAGCGTAAGCAACGTTTCTAGTGTTTTGTTTTCTTTTTCAAGAGCCATAGAAGAGATAATCATCTGTCCTGCAAAGATTATTAACATCATGATTATAATAGGCATAAAAGTTGATTGAGAAGCTAGCAAACCTGAGATTGTGCTTGGTGAAAGACGAATTTCCTTGTCCTTAAAATATGTTGTATCAATTCTTTTTGTAGGCCACAAGGCAATAGTAGAATTTATAGTTGTATTTCCCCCAATAAGAATTTTTGAAATCTCCTGGCTTGAGGAGTATAAAACTCTTTCTAAGGCATCTGACGAAATTGTGTCAAATATACCTCCACCTTTCATTATCCAATATATTTCAATGTCTCCTTGAGAATCATTTAAAATATTTTTTGAAAAATTTTGTTCAATTAAAAGTAAAGCAACTCCATCTTTTTCTTTAACTTGTTCTAGACCTATGGATTTGTCTAAAATATCTGTTGAATTGAAAATTACATCTGTATTATTTTTTAAATAGTTAGTTATAACATGGGATAATTCACTATTATCCTCATCAATGTATCCTAAGATTGGTTTTTCTTGAAGTCCTTCTTGGATGTTTTCAATAGAACTTCCAATTGATCCATAAATTAGTGCAATAACAATAATTGGTATAATTGCCGAGGGTGTAAGTAATTCCTTTAATTCTTTTGAGATAATGTTGCCGAGTGCACTCATTTTACCACCTTTGTAAATACCTCTTCAATATTGACCGAGTTATATTTTTCCATCAATGCCCTTGGTTTTCCCTCTTCAACTATTTTACCTTCTGCAATTAAAGCTATTCTATCACATAAATATTCAACTTCAAGCATATTGTGTGAAGAAAGCAAGATTGTTGTACCCTGGTTTGCAGTGTTTTTAATTATTTTTCTAATTTCTTGAGCATTTAGAACATCCAGTCCTGCTGTTGGTTCATCTAATATTGCTAGTTTTGGATTGGTCATAAGTGCTCTTCCAACAAGCAAGCGTCTTTTCATTCCTTTACTATAGGTATCGACCTTGTCGTCTATTCTGTCATCAAGATCTGCAATTTCAATTCCTTTTTGAATCATTTCTTGTGTATTTTTTGGATTAAAAAAATTTGCAATAAATGTTAGATATTTTCTACCTGTTAGATTTTTATATGCACCGGCATCTTCAGGTAAATAACTAATTAATTTTCGAATTTCATCTGGTTTTTCTTTTAATTCTAAATCCATTATTTTTACTGATCCTGATGTTATTGTTAGAAGGGTTGACATAACTCTTAATACAGTAGTTTTTCCTGCACCATTTGGTCCTATAAGTCCATAAATTTCACCTAGATTAACTTCAAATGATATACCTTTAACAGCTTCAAATTTCCCGTAATTTTTTACTAAATTATTTACTTTTATAACCGCCATTTTTCCCCTCGTTTTTATTGGGTTTTAACTGCTGTACCAAAGGCAATTAGTTCTGCAGCGCCATGCATCGTTTGTGCAGTTGCATATCGCATGCAAATTATTGCATCTGCACCAAGTTTTTTTCCATCATCAATCATCCTCTGCATAGCTGTTCTTCTAGCTTCTTCCATAAGTTCAGTATATGATTTTGCTTCTCCACCAATGACACTTCGAAGACCTGCGCGAACGTCTTTTCCAAGATGCTTAGTTTGTACGCAGCTACCGAAAACTACACCCAATACTTCCGTAATTTTTCTACCGGGGAGATTCTCGGTTGTTGTTACTATCATGGTTTTTACCTCAGCCGTTATCTTTTCTCTGTTTTTTAAGATATTCTTTACTTATATGGTTAGCTATTTTACCATCTTCAATTATGAATGCTCCAATGTATCCGCAGTCTTTGCATTCCCATTTTGACCAATCCTGGGGAAGTACCCAGTCAATGTTTTTTGATCCACATTTTGGACAGAATTTCATATAATTCACCTATATTCAAATCCACATTTTGAACAACGGTATGTCTTTCCATCAAATCTTAATTTTGGATTCCCACATTCAGGGCATATACCAAGAACTCTTTCTTCTAGCATTCGTATGCGATTGAGTTCTCGTTCTGCAAGTTGAGAAAGATTGATCCATGGATTTTTTTTCCACCATTTCCAAGTTTCATCATTTAGCGTGATTGTAACTTTCTTCATCCTAAATTCCACCGGTAATCCAATTCACAATATCCTGAATTACTTCTTCTGGCACATGACCTTTGTTCATATATTCTGTATTGGTTGGGGTTCCTTCTCCAGGTAAAAAAATATGATTTAGTTGGTTGTATGTTTTTAATAAAACATTGTTATTATCTGAAAAGGTTAGATTCCAAATTGCATAATCCTCTTCATATGTTACTTGATAGTCCCTTTTTCCTTGAAGAAGCAGTATCGGGATTTTAAGGTTATCTGCGGTTTGTACTTGGTCATAATTGTTAAGATATTCCCAATATTTTCTATAAACAGTGATAACTTGTTCGTTTTCTGATATGTTTAATGATTTAATTTTTTCTAATGCTTCTTTTGTTGTATTAATTACTATTGATTCGTTTTCGTCAACAATACCATCAAGTTCTGATAAATACAGTGTTTGATTATAGATTAAATCTTCTAGGCCTCTAGCTGGTGCTGCTAACATAATTATGCCTGATACGTTTTCTTCGTAGGTTGCAATTTGAGGGGCCATCATTGCACCGAGACTATGGCCTAGTACATATATTTGATTCTGATTGACTTGTTCGTATGTTTGGAGTAATTTTACAGCTTCTATTGCATCATCTACGACTTCTTCTTTTACTGTTAGATTTTTATCGCCTGCTGTTTCTTCTGGATAAATATTAGTTCTCTTGTCATATCTAAGAACAATAACATTTTTGGATGCAAGACCCCATGCAATATCCTTTAATGGTAATATCCTTTAATGGTTTGTTAGGTCCGATAGTTTCATCTCTATCATTTGCACCTGATCCTTGAACTAGTACAACACTTGGAAATGGTCCTTCTTCATTTGGAATGGAAATAGTTCCAGGTAATTCCCATGGCTTTGATCTAATAGTTACTTCTATTTCTGTAAAATTACTTGTATTTACATAATCAGGAGCAGTATAGGGTTGAATGGTTTCAATATTATCAGCCCAAAAACCTGAGATTTCTTTTGATTCATTAAATACAAATCTGAAAGTTATAACATATTCATCTGCAAAGGTACAATTTATTCTAACAATTTGAAAACCAGATTCATTAGATGCAATTTTATCTTGTATTGATTGAAATTCTCCGTAGGTTCCTGTATAATATTCCCAAGTACCTTGTAATTGTTCAATACTCAACTGGCTTTTAACTGTTGAATTAAAATAATTGTATGCTTCTAAGTAATTTCCATTTGATAAATTTGATATAAAATCTATGGCGATTTCTGAAGTTGTTTTCTCTTCTTCTACTGGTTCTTTTTCTTCAATGCATCCTGATATGAATGCTGATATTGTAAGAATTATTAATAGATTTATAATTAACTTATTTTTCATATAATAACACCTTTTTATTAAGTACTTGACAGTTCAACAGTTATTCCTATTATTAAAATTATTAACCCAACTATGATTGC
>SMTZ1_10004435_pt1 | contig 28871 bp, 37 predicted proteins | sample DeeMarSWOR136_30_FD_25667 | JGI IMG/M metagenome (IMG submission 25667) | reverse complement strand
TGAACTATACCCAGGTTTATAACACCGTTCATGACCTGGTGATGGAGAATAAGTTCTCCCTTCTGGAGACCATTGCTGTGAGGCTGGCTAACGAGATATTGAAAAGATTCAAACCCGAGGAAGTGGTGGTCAGGGTTAGAAAGAAAATCCCACCGGTTCCCGGAAATTTGGACGATATCGAGGTGGAGGTTAAAAGGAAAAGGAAATAAGGGAGGGGTGATTTTGGTGAGCATGGCTTATATCGGATTGGGCTCGAATCTGGGGAAGAGATTTAAAAACTTAAAGAAAAGCATAAAGCTTCTGGAAAGTGTAGATTCTTTGAAAGTGAGAAATAAATCTTCTGTTTACCTGACCGAGCCTGTTGGCTATGAGAGACAGCCCTGGTTTTTGAATATGGTGATAGAGGTGGAGACCGATCTTTTACCTCTTGAACTTCTAAATAGAATGCTTAAGATAGAGAAAAAAATGGGAAGGGAAAAAGCAAAAGATAAAGGTCCCAGAGAAATCGATCTGGACTTGCTTTTATATGACGACAAGGTTATGGAAACAGAAGAACTTACCCTTCCCCATCCGCAGATTCATAAAAGAGGATTTGTGCTGGTCCCTCTGGCAGAGATTGCAAAAGATAAAATACATCCTCTGTTAGGAAAGAAAGTCTCTATTCTATTGAGGGAGCTGAAAGACGAAAAGAAGGTTGAACCTTATAAAGAAAAAAATCATGAATGATCATAATTATATCGCTGTGGAGGGAATCATAGGGGTGGGTAAGACCGATTTATCCTCGCTTTTGGCTGAGAAACTTAAGGCTCGATTGGTCTTGGAGAATCCCGAGGAGAATCCATTTCTTCTGGATTTCTATAATGAGAAAAAAAGATATGCTTTTCAAACCCAGATATTCTTTCTTCTCTCCAGATACAAGCAGCAACAGAATTTTTTAGAGCATGATCTTTTCATGAAGAAAGTCATATCGGATTACTTTTTCGAAAAGGATAAGATCTTTGCCTCGGTCAACCTGGATGAAAAAGAACTTTTTTTGTACGAGAGAATCTATTCGCTTTTGATAAAGAACGTGCCCAAACCTGATCTGATCTTGTATCTGCAGTCCGACCCGCAGACACTTTACAAGAAACTAAGGAGAAAAAGGAAAAAACAATTTCAGAAAATTGAACTGGATTACCTTTTAGCTTTGAACGAGGCTTACAACCGCTATTTTTTCCATTACGATGAAACTCCACTTCTTATCTTGAACTCAGATGATTTCGATTTCCAAAAAAATCCCTCTCATTTAGATGAGCTTTTGGAGCTTCTAAAAAAGCCTCAGAAGGGAAGAAGATATTATGTGAGAAGATAGTTTTTTATCCGATGGATTGAAGGAGCAGCTAATAGTGTTATTTGTTTTAAGTTATTTGAACAGTTTGTGAAAATTGTAAAGATTTTATTTTTATAAAAACATGAACAAATATAAGGTAACGGTCAGGACATTTCTGGAGATGAAGAAAAAGAAGGATAAGATTGCGGTTTTGACCGCATACGATTTCTTCACCGCAAAAATCTTGGATGAGATCGGCATCGATTGTATCCTGGTGGGAGATTCGGTGAACATGGTTTTTTACGGCAGCAAAACCACATTGTCTATCGGATTGGACCAGATGATCTATCATACCAAAGCTGTTTCCCGGGCGGTTAAAAGGTGTATGGTGGTAGCTGACATGCCCTTTATGTCTTATCAGACCAACGTTTCGGATGCAGTATCAAACGCAGGGAGGTTTTTAAAGGAGGGAGATGCAGAGGGAGTGAAAATCGAAGGGGGATTGGAGATGATCCCCACCATTAAAAGAATGATCGATGTGGGAATTCCGGTGATGGGGCACATAGGATTAACCCCCCAGTCGATTCACAAATTCGGGGGCTTTACCGTCCAGGGCAAAGAGGAAAAAACAAAAGCTTATTTAACCCAATCAGCAAAAGAGCTGGAAAGAGCGGGTTGTTTCTCCATGGTTCTGGAGTCGATGCCTAAGGATTTAGCTAAAGAAATCTCTGAGTCAATAAAAATTCCCACTATTGGAATTGGGGCAGGACCTTTTTGTGACGGTCAGGTTCTGGTGGTTAACGATATTCTGGGACTTTTCGAGGATTTCAAACCAAAGTTTGCAAGACGTTATGTTGAGCTGGGGAAGGAGATAAGAGAGGCCTGTAAGAAATATCTGGATGACGTCAAATCCGGACAATTTCCGAGCGAGGAAGAAAGTTACTCCTAATTTGAATTTTTCATTTTAAATTTTCAATGTGATAAATGCGAATCGTTAAGTCGCCAAAAAAAATGCAGGAGATTTGTATAAATTTGAAAAATCAGGGGAAAGTCATAAGCTTCGTTCCCACAATGGGCTATCTACATGAAGGGCATTTAAGTTTGATGAGGATAGCTAAAAAGAAATCAGACATCTTAGTGGTTAGTATTTTTGTGAATCCCACCCAATTCGGTCCAAAAGAGGATTTCAAAAGATATCCAAGGGATTTGAAAAGAGACAAAAGACTTTTAAAAGAGATAGGTTGTGATTTTATATTTATGCCTGATATAAAGGATATGTATCCAAAAATGTATGATACTTATGTTGAGGTGGAAGATTTAACAAAGATTTTAGAAGGGAAGTCTCGTCCTGAGCATTTCAAAGGGGTAACAACAGTTGTGGCAAAGCTTTTTAATATCATTCAGCCGGATATAGCGGTTTTCGGGCAGAAGGATTTTCAGCAGGCGGTGGTTGTAAAAAAAATGGTTAAGGATTTGAATCTTCCGGTTAAAATCATAATTGCACCTACTGTCAGGGAGAAATCAGGGCTGGCATTAAGCTCAAGAAATGAGTATCTATCTTCAGAGGAAAAAAAACAGGTTACTGCTTTGTACCGGTCTTTGAAATTGTCTGAAAAAATGATAGCGTCTGGAGAAAGGGATTCGAGGAAGATAATATCTGAAATGAGGAAGCTTATTCAAAAAAAACCTAAGGCGAAAATCGATTATATAAGCATAAATGATTCTGAATCGCTGAAGCCGCTGAATAAGCTGAAAGGAAACGTTGTGATTTCTTTGGCGGTATTGATAGGAAAAACCAGATTGATTGATAATATTAAAATAAGAGTGTAGGGGAGACCAAGTTGGTTTTATCACAAAAGGAATTTACCCGCTTGGTTAGGGGACCAAGCGATTACAGAAAAACGCAATCTAAAGATTGCGGCTACCAAAAAAATGGTAGCCGCAGGCTTCAGCCTGCGTAAGGACTATTTAAAAAACAGGAGGAGTAATGAAAAAAGCTAAAGTTCTTTTAGCAAGCGTTTTTGCTCTTGTGGTTTTGTTTTTTATCCTTCAACTGGTATCTGCCAATAATATCACCTATTTGTCCAGCACCCTCTGGACTGACGCAGAGGATGTTCAGGTGGTTGGAGATTACGCTTATTGTGCTTTTCGCAATGGTCTTTTGATTTTCGATGTCTCAGATCCAGCTAATCCATCTTTTGCAGGTAAGTTTTATCTTGTGGGAAGGGGAGGAGGAATATATGTCAAGGATAGTTATGCTTATCTGGCTGATAGGTCCGTTGGGCTGGTTATATTCGATGTTAGCGATCCAGGCAATCCAGATTCGGTTACCAGCTACAGTACCTTGGGGGGAGTTGAGGATGTTTTTGTCCAGGACAGCATAGCCTACGTGGCTGGAGGTAGCAGTGGTTTGCAAATAATCAATGTTAAGGACCCAGCCAATATAAGTTGGATCGGCGAGTATGGGACCCACATTTATAGCGTTTTTGTCCTGGACACTTTAGCCTATGTATCGAGGACTAGTGATGGCTTTCTAATAATCAATATCAGTGATCCAGCTAATCCAGACTCGATTGGTCGCTACGATACCCCGGGTTCTGTTCAGGGTATTTTTGTTCAGGATAGCTTAGCCTATGTAGCTGATCATGGGAGTGGTTTGCAGATATTCAATATAAGTGACCCGGCTAATCCGGATTCGATAGGCAGTTATGATACTCCTGCTTATGCTAATGACGTTTTTGTAAAGGACAGCTTAGCTTATGTGGCTGATGATTATGGTGGTTTGCAGATAATCAATGTTAGCCACCCAGTCAGTCCAAGTTTAGCTGGCAGTTACGACACTCCAGGTCATGCTTGTGCTGTTCTTGTTAAGGACAGTTTAGCTTATGTAGCTGATGACGTTGGTGGATTGCAGGTAATTTTGGTCAGCGATCCAGCCAATCCAAATTTATTTAGCAATTCTGATAGCCCGAATGAAATCCTGAGTGTTTTTGTTAAGGATGGTTTAGCCTATGTGGCTACTTCGTACACTGGTTTGAAGATAGTCAATATCAGCGATCCAGCTAATCCAGATGTGATCGGTTGTTACGACACCCCGGATTACGCTGTTGATGTTTTTGTTGAGGACAGCTTAGCGTATGTAGCTGATGAATGGAGTGGTCTGCAGATTTTCAATATTTCTGATCCTGCTAATCCGGATTCAGTTGGAAGTTACGAGACTCCGCATTATGCTGAAGCTGTTTTCGTCCGGGACAGTTTAGCTTATGTGGCTGATGGGGGGAGTGGTCTGCAGATAGTTAATATCAAAGATTTAGCCAATCTAAGTTCAGTTGGGAGCTACCAAACTCCGGATTGGGCTGCTGCTATTTTAGTCCAGGACAGTTTAGCCTATGTAGCTATAGATGATAGTGGTTTCCAGATAATCAACGTTTCTGATCCAGCTAATCCCGATTTTGTTGGAAGTTATGATACCCCCGGTAAAGTAAAGGGTCTTTTTGTCAAGGATAGCTTACTATATTTGCCCGACAGGGGTACTGGACTTTTAATATTCAACGTAAGTGATCCAGCCAATCCAGACTCTATAGGTGGTTACTACGATGAGTCTGATGTTTATAATGTTTTTGTTCATGACAGTTTTGCGTATCTGGCCTCTCATTCTAATGGTTTTTATATAATCAATGTCTCCGATCCAACCAATCCGACGTTAGTTGGAAATTACCGCACCCCTGGAAATTCTTTGGATGTTTTCGTAGATGGAGAGTATGTGTATGTTGCTGACAGATATTCTTTAATTATTTTCCAGACCCCATATGGCACGGATGTGGAGGAGATGAAGGAGGATGAGGTTGTGCCCAAAGATTTTGTTTTGTCCCAGAACTATCCCAATCCCTTTAATCCCACTACCACCATCACCTTTACCGTTCACAGTAAACAGAAAACAGTAAACAGACCCGTCCCCACCACCCTTGTTATTTATAATATTCTGGGACAGAGGGTGAGAACTCTGATTGATAAACCTCAAGAACCTGGAAGATATGAGGTTACCTGGGACGGGAAGGATGATCAGGGGAAAGATGTTGCATCCGGGGTTTACTTTTATAAATTGAAGATAGGAGATTTGGAGAAGACGAAAAAGTTGGTTTTGTTAAAATAAGTTGGAAAAGAGACGTAAGAATTAAGGCGGTAAAGATTTAACTTCAGTCATTTAACTTTTATGGGATTTGTTTTCATAAAAGCAGGTGTGGCTAATCCTGCGAATACCAAAAAAACCAGCAGGGTGAACTTTTTGGTGGATTCCGGTTCTTTGTATTCCGTTGTTCCACAAAGAGTACTGAAGAGACTGGGAATCAAACCGGAATCGAATATAACCTTTACCCTGGCAAATGGCCAGGAGGTAAAAAGAAAGGTGGGGAACGCTCTGTTTACATACCAGAGAAGAAGAAGAGCGTCTCCGGTTATATTCGGCAACCCGGGGGATAGCTCGCTTTTAGGAATGGTTACCTTAGCAGCCTTGGGATTCGTCTTGGATCCACTCCGAAGAGAGCTTCGTCCTCTGCTATGATATAGAATTAATGAGATAAAAAAGAAATTGAAAAGGAAAGAAAAAATGCTTGTTACCCTTTGTAAATCCAAGCTTCATAAGGCAGTAGTTACCGAGGCAGTTTTAGATTATGAGGGGAGCATAACCATTGACAGGAACTTGATGAGGGAGGCAAACCTTTTGCCTTATGAGATGGTGCAGGTTTTGAATCAGAACAACGGGGAAAGGTTCGAAACGTATGTTTTGGTTGGAGAGGCTGGTTCGGGAACTATATGTTTAAACGGTCCTGCAGCAAGGTTGGGTCAGGTGGGGGATGTTTTAATAATCATCTCATACTGCATTTTGGAAGAGGGGGATGCCCAAAAGCACCAACCCAAATTGATCTTTCTGGATGAGAAAAACAAGGTTGTAAAAAAGAATTTTTAAATTATTTGAAAGAGATATTTTCCGGGTTGAATGCCCTTCCTATGAAATAAAAATCTTCCGTAGAGCCTAAGAAATGGCTAAAAGGGATTATTTTAAAAACACCTGTGCAGTTGTTCTGGCAGCAGGAAAGGGCAAACGGATGAAATCCAATATCCCCAAGGTCATGCACAAAATCAGGGGAAGACCGTTAATCGATTATCTGGTCTCAACTTTGGAGGATCTGAAAATCCCCAAGATCATTTTGGTAGTTGGTTATAAAAAGAAGATGGTATTCGATTTTTTTAAACACAAAGATTTTGTATTTGTAGAACAGAAAAAACTTTTGGGCACCGGTCATGCCGTGCTTCAAACTAAGAAGCTGTTGGAGGATTTCGATGGTGAGGTTCTGATCTTATTCGGTGACGTTCCCTTCATCAGTGGAACTACCATTGAAAACCTGGTGAAAACTCATAGAAGAACGAAAGCCCAAGCTACGGTTTTGACAGCCGTACTTGATCAGCCTAAAGGCTATGGAAGAATTATCAGACGCGAAGATGGCTCCTTGGAAAAAATTGTCGAGGATAAGGATGCTTCCCCAAAGGAGAAAAAAATAAAAGAGATGAATACCGGAATCTTTTGTTTTAACTCCAGATATCTTTTTCCTGCACTGCAGAAGATAAAAAAAGAAAATCAACAGGGCGAATACTATCTGACCGATACTGTTGATATTCTGAGAAAACAGAAGCACAAAGTTTCTGCATTTGTAACCCGAGATCCAAAGGAGATTTTAGGAGTGAACTCAATGAAGCAGCTTAAATATTTGGGGAAGCTTATGGCAAACAATAAAATTTAATGAAACGTATAGTAAAAAGTTATTGACAAGTTTAAATTCCCCGATATATATTGTTAGGAGAGTAGTTGAGGTGGTAATTTTGAAAAATAAAATCTTGTTAATCTCGATAGTCTTTGTTTTTATATTGAGTTTTTTCTCCGGGGTCTATTCACAGGAAAAATCTGAACCCCAAGAGAGCTTTTTCGGTTTGACCCCCCAGAAATCAAGTTTCTCCCTTCTGGACCCCAGTCGAATAAGCATGACACACAGTTATACCCTCTGGTATTCTTCGGGGAAAAAAGGCTCCGAAAGCTCCGGACTGTACGTAAATACTCTTCAATACCAGTTTTCCAATCCCCTGAAGATGACTGTGGAATTAGGATACATGCACCAAACGCCTTTTTGGCAGAGAACCGGCAGCTCTCTCGAAACCCAAAGGTTTTTATCCAATTTCCAACTGGAATACAAAAAAAGCAACTTTTACTTTCTTTTGAAAGTGGGTAATTTGCCGAGGAGTAATAATTTGTATTATTATCCTTGGGATAGGAGGTGGTGAGAAAAAGATAAACAAGAACTAAGGGGAAGCCTCGCATCTTTTTCATATTCTTTGTTTTCACCCAAAAACTGTTTTTATACTCCCATTCGAGGTCATCCAGATCTTTAAGTATGGGCAAAAAATTAAAAAAAGAGTATAGGTTTTACAGAAGGAAACCAGAAAGGGAAAAAGAATCAGGTTTCTATGGGATTTTAATAATCCTTTTGGCAATTTTCGTCTTCGTTTATGGTTTTTCTTTTGTAAAAAGAGTAGGGCAGAAAGAAAAAAATTCAAATATAGAACCAAGGGGCGTAAGAGTTCAGGTTATAGACGGTTCTGGTACTCACGGGGCTTGCGGTGATGTTTCATCGTTTTTAAAGGAGAGAAAAACAAAAAACTTCATTTTTTACGTAGTGGATAAATTTGATTTACCGGATTCTCTGGTTACCCGGACTATTCTTTTAGATCGAGGTGGAAAACCGAAGCTAATGGGGGAAATCGCTGATTTTTTAGGAATCCAGAAAAAAAGGGTAATCTACAAACCCCTGAAGGATAATTACAGGGATCTGGATTTTACCCTGGTTTTAGGAGCAGATGTTGAAAATATCCTGGAAAAGTGGAAAAGGAAATGAGAAATTAACAGCTTAAGGAGGCTGGTTGGAGATCACCCCCCGAAGATTAGCTCTTTCTGCTGGGAAGTTAGCTTTAGATAAAAAGGCTTTTGATGTAAAGATACTGGATTTAAGAAAGCTTTCAAACATAGCCGATTTTTTCGTCATATGTTCGGCAGAGGTTGAACTTCATGCCAAAGCGATTGCGGATCACATCACAGAAAACCTTACTCAAAAGGGCGTGAGAGTATGGCATAATGAGGGATATGAGGCTTCCCGATGGATCCTTCTGGATTATGTGGATGTGGTTATCCATATATTCTTGAAAGAGTTAAGACAATTCTATGGATTGGAGCGATTGTGGGGTGATGCACCAACAAAAAAGATTTCAGATGAAAAAGTAAGTTAAGTTTTAAAACTTTTTGGTCGAACAAAATAAAAACCTGAGATGATTTAGAAGATCCCAGAATCCTGCTAAATCCTTGAAAAGACAAGAAGTTTAAAAGTTTTTATCACGCAAAAACCAAAAATCAAGAGGTGACTTTATGGACATAGTCGAACTAAAAAGTAAAACAGTCTCGGAGCTTTTGAAGTTGGCTGAGGATTTGGACCTCGGAGCGACCAGTGGCTTGAGAAAACAGGAGCTGATCTACAAGATCCTGGAGGCGAGAACCGAGAAAAACGGTTTCATATTCGCTGAGGGAGTTTTGGAGATTTTGAATGAGGGATATGGATTTCTGAGATCCCCTGATTATAACTATCTGCCCGGCCCCGATGATATCTACGTATCCCCATCGCAGATCAAAAGGTTTGATTTAAAGAAGGGGGATTCGGTATCCGGGCAGGTTCGTCCCCCCAAGGATACCGAGAAATATTTCGCTTTGCTGAAGATCGAGGCGGTGAATTTTGGAAATCCTGAGGTGGCTAAGCACAGGTCTCTTTTCGACAATCTGACTCCCCTGTATCCAGAAGAAAAAATAAAACTCGAGGTCAACACCGACGAGCTGGCAATGAGGATTCTGGACTTTTTGGCTCCCATTGGAAAGGGACAGCGGGCTTTGATCGTTTCCCCACCTAAGGCTGGGAAGACGATACTTCTGCAGAAGATTGCCAATAGCATAACTACCAATCATCCGGAGATGAAGTTGATTGTCCTTCTGATCGATGAGCGACCCGAGGAGGTTACCGATATGAAGCGCTCGGTGAAGGGTGAGGTGATAAGTTCCACCTTTGACGAGCCGGCGGACAGACACGTTCAGGTTGCGGATATGGTGCTGGAGAAATCCAAGAGGTTAATCGAACACAAGCAGGATGTGGTCATACTTCTGGACAGCATTACCCGCCTGGCAAGAGCGCATAATGCGGTGGTTCCTCATTCCGGTAAAATTCTGTCAGGAGGTGTGGATTCGAATGCTTTGCAGAAACCCAAGAGGTTTTTCGGAGCTGCGAGGAACATCGAGGAGGGTGGTAGTCTGACCATCATAGCCACCGCTCTTGTCGAGACCGGAAGCAGGATGGATGAGGTGATCTTCGAGGAATTCAAGGGAACCGGAAATATGGAGATGGTCCTGGATAGAAGGCTTTCGGACCGGAGAATATTCCCAGCCATTGATATCAATCGCACCGGAACCAGGAAAGAGGAGCTTTTGTTGACCGAGAACGAGCTGAACAAGGTGTGGATTTTAAGGAAGTTTCTAAACGAGATGAATGCGGTTGAGGCGATGGAGTTTCTTCTGGATAGGATGAGAAAGACCAAATCCAACGATCAGTTTCTCGATTCGATGAAAGATTAAACCGGTCTTCTCTTTAAAGTTTCTTTTGAACAGACTGCCGTTTCTTTTGGTCATAATCAAACGTTTTCCATCTGCTTTAAAACCCAAAAGGAATTGTTCCTTCAAAAGAAAAGGGATTTTGGCTCTTCGATTTTATCATTGAAATGTAGAATTTTATAACCAAAACAAATTTTTACCAAGGAAGGTCTTACATCATTTTTAGCCTTTCAATGAAAAGTATAGATAAATTCCACTCAAAAATGGATTCTCAAATCATAAGGATTATAAATTCAGGTTATCTTTTACAAAAGAATTTATGTTAAAACTCAGGCTTGATGTAATTAAAATCCCTGGGGGTAAAAGAAGGATAAGGTTGATCACGGTTCAGACGATATATAGGTTTAGATAATAAAGTCTGCAGTTGAGTTGAAATCTTTTTGGAGTTTTTTGCTTTTTCCTTGACAAACCCGAAAATCGGTTTATTTTAATTTTTGAAGAATGGTAAAATTGGTTTTGGGACTTGGTAATCCTGGTAGGGAATATGAGCACACTCGACATAATTTAGGGTACAGACTTATAGATTTGTTGGCCAAAAGAAAAAAAGTTGTTTTAAAGCCTGGAAAAGGCGAATATATGTACGCTGATATTGAGTTAAATGATAAGAGGGTCTGGTTAGCCAAACTGAATACCTTTATGAACTTAAGCGGTTGGGCAACCCTTGACTGTTTGGGTGATCTTGGAGTTTCAACCCACGAGCTTTTGGTTCTCTGCGATGATGTTAATATGCCCTTGGGAAAATTAAGGATAAGAGAGAAAGGTACCGATGGCGGCCACAAGGGTTTAAGGTCAATTATCTACCAGTTGAATACTCTTGATTTTCCCCGGCTTCGGATGGGAGTTGGATCACCTTCAGGTGAGGTTGATCTGGAGGAGTATGTACTGGAGGATTTCTGTGAGGAGGAGAAAAAGGCCGTGGATAAAATGCTTCAAATTTCGGCTGAGGCTGTTGAGTATATTATTTTGTATGGTTTGAAAAAAGGGATGAATCGGTATAACAGCGAGGTGATAGATTGAGAATCTATGAAACGATATTCATATTGGATCCCTCCTTGAGCGATGATGTTTTCGAGGGTGAGATTAAAAAGGTTACCGAGTTGATCCAGTCAAAAAATGGTAACATTTTGAAAACTGACCGCTGGGGCAAAAGAAAGCTCACTTATCCCATAGACAAAAAAACCGAAGGCTATTATGTATTCTTGCTTTATCAGAGCAGTTCCAATTTACCTAAGGAGCTGGAAAGCTATTTTCGATTAAACGAATCGTATATCAGGTATTTGACCGTGGTCTCACAAGAGAAAGCAGATGTGACCGAAGAGGAAAAAGCGTAGATTAGGAATTCAACGTAAAATTCAACTTGAGAGGAGAAATGAGAAGGCCAAGAAATCCTGGGGGGAAGATGATAGATGAGTTAAGAAGCAGAAGGAGATGCAGGTTCTGTGAGCAAAAGATCGAGAACATCGATTACAAAAACGATAAGCTTTTAATCAGGTTCATAAGCGAACGTGGAAAAATTATTCCCCGCAGGATCTCCGGCAACTGTGCCAGGCATCAGCGTCTTTTAGCTCAGGCGATTAAAAGGGGAAGGCATCTGGCTCTGCTTCCTTATACCGGCATGGAGGTCAGCAGATAAAATGAAGGTAATATTACGAGATGACATAAAGGATTTGGGGAAATGCGGCGAGGTGGTAGAGGTGAAGGATGGTTACGGGAGAAATTATCTTCTGCCCCGCAACTTAGCTATCCCTGCCGGCAAAAAGAATCTGAAGGCAATAGAGGAGGTAACCAAGCAAAGGCAATTCAGGGATAATAAGAGAAGAAAAAAGGATGAAAGGGTCAAAACCCAGATAGAAAAGACATCCTGCACCGCGGAGGTTTCTGTTGGCGAGGAGGATCGGGTCTTCGGCTCGGTTACCAGCGCTGACATCGCCAAACTTTTGAAGGAAAAGGGATTTGATATCGATCGCCGATTGATCGAAATAAAGGAGCCGATAAAAGCATTGGGAGTTTATACTGTTCCAGTAAGTATTTCCAAAGATGTCGTCGCAAATCTAAAATTATGGGTAGTTAAAAAGCAAGATTGATTTCGGGATCATTATGATTCAAGCGAAAATAAATGGACTGGCATTGGATATGACCACCAACTCACCGGTGGTCATATTGGCTCCAATGGATTCGGAGAGTAAGCTTTTACCCATATGGATCGGTCATTTTGAAGCCTGGGCAATTGCCATGGAACTTTCCGGGATATCTTCCAAAAGACCTTTAACCCACGATCTTCTTCGAAAGGTTATCGAATCTTTGGGAGGCAAAGTCAAAAAGATTGCGGTGACTGAATTGATCGACCAGACCTTTTATGCTAAAATATCAATTGAGCTCAAAGGGTCAATCCTGGAGATAGATGCACGTCCCTCCGATTCGATAGCCCTGGCTCTGAAAACCGGCGTTCCGATCTTTGTAGCAGAAGAGCTTTTCCGCCTTAAAAGGGAGGGTGGCAAAAAGCCGGATGAGTACGATCCGGAATCTCTTAAGGAGAGATTGAGAAAAATAAATCCTGAGGATTTTGGAAAGTATTCACTTTAGAGGAAAATTCTTTGAACTATTCTTAATACCGTTTCTTATCTTTTGTTATGCTTAAAGCAAGAAGGCTTTATTTGTCGATTTTTAGCCTCTGGCTTTTTTTTATCTTCTTTTTCACCGGGATAATCTCGGGCTCTTTTTTAGAGGATGAATCTCATCAGGCAAGAAAGCTTTACTCAGAGGGGAATTACTTTGAAGCTAAAAGGAGATTTGAAATGCTCTGTTTGGATTATCCTTTTGCTCCTGAATATACCATCTTCAAATTGATGCTGGCCAAGTGTGAATATAACTTAAAGGACTATCCGGCTGCTGAAAAGGATTTTGAGGAGCTGGTTTCTGATTTTCCTGCAAGCAGATTCGTCCCCGTATCCTATTTCTATCTGGGAAATATTCACTACTTGAATAAAGATTATTTCACTTCAGCTTTAAATTACATTTCAGCTTACCAGGGGGGAGATCCCAAAACCAAATCCTTGGCTTTTAAATCCATTGTCCCTTTACTTGAATATAGCAAAGACCCGGATGAGCTTAGGAAGTTAATCCGAAAGGATCTATCCAAGGAGCTCCTTTCTGAAATCTATTATTTTCTTGGTAAAAAGGAGCTAAAGCAAAAGGATTTCTCATCCGCAAGAAAGATTTTCAAAGAATTCGAAAAAAAGTTTCCCCAAAGCCCTCATCTGGAAGAGGTCCAACAGCTTCTTTTGAGGCCGGAGCTTCTTTCCAGGGATGAGATTATAAAAATAGGGATATTAGCACCTCTTTCCGGAGAATTTTCTTCCTATGGCCATGAACTAGTGAATGGAATCAAACTGGGAATCGAAAGTGGTTATCCCCAGGAGGATTCTCTTCCAGTAAGACTTTTGTTGAAGGATACGGAGAGCAATCCTGCCGTAGCGACAAAAAAAACAAAAGAGCTTATCCAGGAAGGTGTCTCTGCCATCTTAGGTCCCCTTACCAGTGAGGAGAGTTTGGGAGCTGGCTTTGCAGCAGATTTTTTCAACGTCCCAATTATTTTTCCCACAGCTTCTCTTGAGGAAGTTGCTGGAATAGGTGAATATGTTTTCCAGTTAGCATTAAGCCCTGAAAAAATCGGGGAAGGGATTGCCGAGTATGCTGTACTGGAAATGGGATTAGAATATTTTTTCATCCTTTCTCCGGATGATAAGTACGGTGTTTCAGTATCGGAATCATTCCAAAGCAAAGTGGAGAATTTAGGGGGAAGGATTGTGGAGGTCGAATACTACCCCAGAGGAGCAACTGATTTCGGCTCTTACCTTTCGGCTTTAAGGGATATTTTGCTTGAGCAGGAGGAGGGCGAGCCGATTCCAGAAGAGGAGATACCTGTATACCTGGATGGAGTTTTCGTTCCGGGGTATCCTGAGGAGGTGGTTTCTATCGCTCCCCAAATCAGGTTCAACAAAATCGAAACTAAAATCTTAGGAACGGACGGCTGGGGAGAGAAGAAGGTTTTGGATTTAGCCAGAGATTACGTTGAGGGCGTTGTTTTCGCCTCGGAATTTTCCCATCTGGATTACGATTCCTCTTTTGCCTCCTTTGAAAATGACTACAGATATGCCTACAAAAAGAATCCGAGCAAGCCCGCCATTATGGGTTACAAGGCTGCAATTCTTTTGTCATCCGCAATAAGAGATGATCATGATCCACGAAGGATTCAAAAAAATCTCCTTTCTTTGGGAAATACTGACCAAGCGCGTTATGTGAATTTCAACCCCCAAGGAGCAAATAACCTCTTTTACATTTACATTATTCGAAATGGGGAATTCAAAAAACTAAAGTGAAACTTTTTAGCTTATCTTGTATTTGCCTTAATGTTTTTTATAAAATCAGTTTCATGTTGCAAAAAATCTTTTATTTATTATATTTTTTGTAAATCAAGGAGCCACCGTGAATAAAGAAGAGGACAGAAAAATAGCTTTAAAGATAGTGGTTGGTGACAAAATCAAGGATGTTACATTTGAGGAACTGTGCCTTTCCAACAACCTGTCCCAGGAGGCACTGGTTCGACTTTTACTCAAAAAGAAGATATTCAAATCGGAGGAGCTTTTAAAGGAGATGGAAACGGTCCGAAAGGAAAGGTATAAATCCTCTGATGCGGGGGAAAAATAAAATTATGTCAGAGCAGGTTCTCAGGTGGAGCTCACACCCCTTTAAAAGGAATATCAAGATCTCCTTATTGGTTACAGGTTTTTTAATTCTTTGTTGGGTTTTCGTCTATATGTCAACCCAGAGTATCCTCTTTTTAGTGATCTCGGTGATTATCCTGTTGGGCTCTTTATCATCATTTTTCCTGCCGACCGAATACGAATTGAGCAACGATAAAATCAAGGTGAGGTTTTTTTTAAGCGAGAAAGAAAGGGATTGGACAAGCTACCACAGTTTTTATCCGGACAAAAACGGGGTTTTACTTTCCCCTTTTGACAAGCCTTCCCGGCTGGAGAATTTCAGGGGACTATATTTGAGATTTGAAAAGAACAAAGATGAGGTGGTGGATTTCGTGGAATCAAGAATAAAAAAGGGGGAGAAGTTATGACCTTCAGGGATATGTTCTCTCTGGGTCCCAAGGATCCAAAAGAACAGAAGTTAACTCCTCAGCAGGAGGAGATTCTGGACAAAATTGCCAATAAGGTGGTTTTGTGGAAGATGTCGGTTCCCGCGATTTTGTTTTTGGAATCGGTGAAGCCTTTAAACTACATTGGTTCGCAGATGATGGCTTTTTTCGAGCCATTTGTTCAGACCCTTATCTCCTGGAAGGATTACGAGGAGTTCAGAAAGATGATGGAACAAAGGGGGACCATTGAGCTTTTGCTTCAGAGGATAGAGAAATTCGAGGCGGAAGCGGAAAAGAAAGAGAAAGAACAGAAAAAGAAATTAAAGGAACAGAGGAAAAGAAGGGGGAAAAGGACTCTCTGGCAGATAATATTAGGAAGGGAATGAAGTCTTTATATGAAGGTGATTATTTATAGAAGAGTTAAAAACAGATTATTCACTTAAACCAGGAGGTTAAGATGAAGAGGATTTTGCTTAATTTAATTCCATTATTGATCTTAGTACTCGTCTTCTCGGTCTGCGCCAAAAAGGAAGCTGAAATTGAGCCTGAGAAAACGATGGAAAGACCGCTTGAGGGGAAGAAAGTGGTTATGGTGATCGCTGAAAAGGACTTTAAGGATGAGGAGCTTCTGGAGCCGGAGGCGGTTTTGGCTGACCAGGGTGTTATCGTTTCCATCGCCAGCACCACCCAGGAGATGGTGAAAGGGATGGGCGGTCATGAGGTTGGACCTGATTTTCTGATTACCGACATTAAACCCGAGGAATGGGATGCAATGGTATTTGTCGGGGGTATGGGAGCTTCGCAGTACTGGGAGGATTCTTTGGCTCACCATTTAGCCAGGGAGTTTTTGAATCAGGGTAAAATCGTCGGAGCGATCTGCATCGCACCGGTGACCCTGGCAAATGCCGGAGTTCTGGAGGGTAAAAAAGCCACCTGCTGGAAATGTTGCGTCAGGAGTTACTCCTGACGCAAAAAAGGTGTCAAGACTAGGTCCTGACACAACAACAAAAACTTTTATTTGTAATGGGATTAAGATTAAAAATAAGTAACACAAATCATTTATTCTTCGTGACCACTACAGTGGTAGATTTTATCCAGGTGTTTAATGAAGATCGGTATTCTCAGATAGTCATAGATAATATGAATTTCTACAGGGAAAGATACGGTTTCAAATTGATGGCTTATGTGATAATGCCAGAACATATTCACCTAATAGTTTGGACTAAAGAAGACACCAGCATTTCATCATTAATGAGAGATTTTAAGAAGTATACTTCGGTTCAAATAAAAAGGAAGATTTTAGCGGATGATAAGAAAAAACTGATTTCCATTTTTCAAAAGAATGCTTCTGGATATAAAGATCAGGAGTTTAAATTTTGGATGGATAGATTTGATAGGTTAATTATATATACTCCAGAAGTTTTTCAACAAAAGGTGGATTATATTCATTTTAATCCTGTGAGGAGAAATTTAGTTAAAGATATGTTGGACTGGAAATATTCCAGTACCAGAAATTATTATCTAAATGACCATTCTCTTATTAGAGTGGATAATGAGGTGGTGTTGATTTGAAAAGTTTGTCTGTCGGGACTAGGTCCCGACACAACATTGTTCAAATCGACTTCTTTTTGTCGAGATTGGAATCTCGACCTACTATTGTAGAAATTTCCCGGTTGCGTCAGAAGTTGCTCCTGACTTGCAATAAGGTTTAAATGTTCCGTCATTACTTACTCCTGACGAATTAAAATGATAACTTGACTTACTTAATTATGTCTTTTATAATTAAATGGTTTGTCGTAAATAAAATAAAAGGTAGGGACCCTTCCGGGTCCAGGGCAGGTCTTTTGAGCTGTCCCTACATTTGAAAGATAATTACATAGAGGAGTAAACAGGTAAGATGAAAGATTTTAAGCCTGAGGACATCAAGGTGATTTTGGCAACCGACTGCGGAAGCACCACCACCAAAGCGATTTTGATTGAGAAAAAAGGAGAAGACTACAGGTTAATAGTCAGGGGGGAGGCGCCCACCACGGTGGAGTCTCCTTTTGAGGACGTTACCATGGGAGTTCTGAATGCGGTGGCGGAGGTGGAGGAGCTTTCCGGAAGAAAGATTCTGGATGAGAAGGGAAGGATCATCTCCCCTTCAAACGGAGACGTGGGAACCGATATATACGTTTCCACCTCCAGCGCTGGGGGAGGCTTGCAGATGATGGTGACCGGGGTGGTCAGGAGCATGACCGCTGAATCGGCTGAGCGTGCTGCTCTGGGTGCGGGTGCCATCGTCATGGACGTGATCGCCTCAAACGATAAAAGGCTCCCCCATCAGCAGATCGAGAGGATAAGATACTTGAGACCGGATATGATTCTTTTATCCGGAGGTATAGATGGGGGAACCACCACCCATGTGGTGGAATTGGCAGAGCTTATATCCGCAGCAGATCCTAAGCCGAGGCTGGGAACCGGATATAAGCTTCCGGTGATCTATGCTGGGAACAAAGATGCGCGAGAGGCTATCAGAAAGACTCTGGATGAAAAAGTGGATCTGGATGTGGTTGACAACTTAAGACCGGTCTTGGAAAGGGAGAATCTCATGCCTGCCAGGGAAAAGATCCATGACCTTTTTATGGAGCACGTTATGGCTCAGGCACCTGGTTATAGAAAGCTAATGGGCTGGACCGATGCGCCTATAATGCCTACGCCGGGAGCGGTGGGCTTAATAATAAAGACTATTGCTGATATGAATCAGATAGAAGCAGTTGGAGTTGACATCGGTGGTGCCACAACTGATATCTTCTCGGTTTTTCAGGGAGTGTTTAACCGAACCGTGAGCGCCAATCTGGGGATGAGCTATTCGGTTTCCAATGTATTTGCCGAGGCTGGGCTGGAGAATGTAATGAGGTGGGTTCCCTTTGATCTGGACGAAAGGGACTTAAGAAACAGGGTCAAGAACAAGATGATAAGGCCCACCACCATTCCCCAGACCATTGAGGAGCTGATCTTTGAACAGGCTATTGCCAAGGAGGCATTGAGATTAGCTTTTATTCAGCATAAATCATTCGCTACGGTTCTAAAGGGGATTCAGCAGCAGAGGACCATTGCGGATGCATTTGAGCAGACAATGGGTGGTCTGACTTTGGTTAATATGATGAGCTTAAATATGCTCATCGGCTCAGGAGGGGTCCTGTCCCACGCTCCTCGGAGACAGCAAGGAGCCCTGATGTTGATCGATGGGTTCTTGCCTGAGGGGATAACCAGGCTAGCAGTTGATTCTATCTTCATGATGCCTCAGTTAGGTGTTCTGACCGATGTTCATCCCAAAGCTGCCACTCAGGTATTTGAAAAGGACTGCTTGATCCATCTGGGAACCTGCATCGCTCCGGTAGGAGAGTTAAAGGAACCAAAGGAGATCTTAAGATATAGTTTTGATATACCCGATGGAGAGAAAATTGAGGGAACCATAAACTATGGACAGATGAAAAGGATTCCCCTGGGATTGGATGAAAAGACCGATTTGCCTCAGACCTGCAAAGCCGTTTTAACTCCACTGAGGGGATTTGATCTGGGTGAAGGTAAAGGGAGTAAAGTTGAGACTGAAATCCATGGGGGCGTGAACGGCATTATAATCGATGGAAGGGGAAGGCCTTTTGTTCTTCCAGAAGATCACAAGACCAGAATTCAGAAGTTGAAGGAATGGATGATCGCTCTGGATATCTATCCCAAGGAGGCTTTGGAGAGATTGTGATGAATTTGTTAAAATATAAAAAAGCAAACATTATAGTCAACCGAATAATTAGAGGTTATAAACCAGAAAAAGTGATAGTCTTTGGTTCCTATGCAAGAGGTGACATACATCAGGGGAGCGATTTGGATTTGGTCATAATAAAGAATACAAAGAAGAAGTTTTTAAAAAGAATGGATGAAGTTTTGGAGTTGTGCGATGGTGAGATAGCAGTTGGACCTTTGATTTATACTCAGGAGGAATTTGACAGAATGCTTTCAGAGGGTAATGATTTTCTGGAGACGGTGGTAAAAGAGGGAATTGTGGTTTATGAAAGATAACAACCGAATTGAATATGAGAGGTGGTTTAAGCAGGCTGGTGAAGATCTTGAGGTGGCAAAATGGAGTTTGAAAGGTAGGTTCTTTTCACATAGTTGTTTTATGTCCCAGCAGGCTGGAGAAAAAGCACTTAAAGCTTATTGTTACCTGAAGGGTGAAAGACTTGTATTGGGTCATTCCATGTTAATTCTGATAAGGAAATGCAGTAAGTATAATAAGGATTTTATTCATTTGGAGAAGGAGTGTAAAACATTGGATAAATATTATATTATCTCAAGGTATCCAAATGGTTTGCCAGGTTTGACACCCTCTGAGTATTTCGATCAAAAGGAAGCAAAGGAAGCATTGAATAAAGCTTTAAAGATAATAAAGTTTGTAGAAAAAAAATAAAATGACATTCTAAGGAGCTTTATCATGGGCCATGCATATACCCCAGGTTTGAAAGTTACTGAAAAGACTTTAATAACTAAAAAAAGGATTTTACCCTTAAAAGGGGAAGTTTTAGTTAAGGTGGGAGATAAGGTGGAGCCGGATACGGTGGTTGCCCAAACCCTTCTGCCCGGTGCAGTTGAGCCGATAAACGTGGCCAATATTTTAGGAATCCCACCTGAGGACGTAGAACTTCAGATGCTTAAAAAAGAAGGGGAGAAGGTCAAGGAGAACGAGGTAATTGCGAAAAGCAAAAGCTTTTTCGGTCTTTTCACCTCCGAGTGTAAAACCAAGACCGAGGGAACGGTGGAGAATATCTCCTCGATAACCGGTCAGGTTCTGATCCGGGGCAATCCCCAGCCAGTGGAGATAAAAGCTTATTTAAAAGGCGAGGTGGTGGAAGTATTCGAGGAGGAAGGTGTGGCAGTGAGCACCTGGGGCTCTTTTATCCAGGGAATTTTCGGAATCGGGGGGGAAACCCACGGCAAGCTTAAAATCGTTTGCAAGGACAATACCGAGGTTCTGACCGATAAGCACATCGATAAGGATTGTAATGGTTGTGTTTTAGTGGGAGGAAGTTTGGTTACCGCCTCTGCGATTAAAAAAGCGATCTCGGTAGGAGCTAAAGGGTTGGTAGCAGGTGGGTTCAGTGACAGAGACCTAAGAGATTTTCTTGGTTATGATTTAGGCGTAGCTATAACTGGCTCCGAGGATTTAGGTATGACTTTAGTCATAACTGAGGGATTCGGGCAGATTAATATGGCGGAGAGGACTTTCGGACTTTTGAAATCAAAGGAGGGAGAGGAGGTTTGCATAAATGGGGCAACCCAGATAAGGGCTGGGGTCATTCGTCCAGAGGTGGTTATTCCCTTTGAGGTGGATGTTCATGCTGAGATGAAGGAGCAGGAATTCGAAAAGGTGGGGCTGGAACAGGGAAGGCATATAAGGGTTATAAGGGAACCTCATTTCGGAAGATTGGGAAAGGTGGTGGATCTACCTCCCCAGCTTCAGAAACTGGAATCGGAATCCTCTGCCCGGGTATTGGAGGTTGAGTTTGAAGACAAAACCAGGGCGATTATTCCAAGAGCTAACGTGGAATTGCTGGAAGAATAATATTTGAGGAATATTTATTTTGAATTTAACCAACTGGTTTTTCCAGGAGAGGTTACACCTCGAATTTTACTAAATTGTTTTTAATCAAGGGACTGTATCATTCCCGTTTTTCTTTTAAATCTTTACCTCGAAATGCTTTAGAATATTTTTTAAATAAAATTTAAAAATCCCTAAAATTTTGCTTGACTTAAATAAGATTTTACCATAACTTTTCGGAAATTATTAAAAAGGGGTGGTTGAGGAGAGAAGTTTGATTTTTATTGTTAAAAATATTTGGAAAACCTGAAGATTTAAAAAAACCACTTGAATCCTATTGATTTGAGTGGTATTTTATTTTAGAGAAATTATGATTGGATCAGAAAATAAAACAGTGAAAAGAGTTTTTAGTTTTCTTTTTTTGGTTTTTCTTTTCAGTCCAATTTTGATTATTTCAATCGCAGAAGCACAGTATAGTCTTTTGGTACCGGGGGACACTCTTCCACCAGCAGCGCCAACCAAGACGGAGGCTTTTGATACTCCTTATGATAGAGGAAGAAGTATTACCATAAACTGGGAAAAATCAAAAGATGACGGAGCCGGGGAAAATGATGTCAAAGGTTACGAGATTTTGAGATCTACTGAGGTGGATGGAGAGTACAAACTGATAGGTACCACCGTCGGGGGCGCACAGCATTTCATAGACAACGATGTGAGGGATGGAATTGAATATTTTTACAGAATTAGGGTCACAGATGGGATAAGCTTCTCTTTGTCAAATCCCAGCTTGCCCGCCAAGTCCAAACCCCAATGGATCAATCTACGAAGGACAAATATCTTCATTTTTGCAGTAGCTTTAACCTTTGCCATACTCTACTATATCAACCGAGCTAAAGCAGGAAAGGAACTTTTCATCAGAAAGATCGCAGGTTTAGAGGCAGTTGACGATGCGGTAGGGCGAGCTACCGAAATGGGAAGGAAGATATTCTACATTCCCGGGATCTCGGATATGGACAACATGCAGACCATTGCGGGCCTGACCATTTTAGGGCGGGTGGCTAAAGTTGCCGCAGAGTATGAAGCTAGGCTGGAGGTTCCGGTTTCCCGATCCATGGTCATGGTTAGTGCCAGAGAGGTTATGAAGGAAGCTTACTCCAATGCTGGCAGGCCGGATGCTTTTAACGAGGATTTAGTCTATTACTTAACTGACGATCAGTTCGGTTATGCCGCGGCTGTAGACGGTCTATTCGTGCGAGAGAAGCCTGCCGCCATATTCCTGCAGGGCCAGTTCTATGCGGAATCCTTGATCCTGGCCGAAACCGGAAACTCAGTGGGAGCCATTCAGATAGCCGGAACCGCAGCTCCGGCTCAGATACCTTTTTTCATTGCTGCCTGTGATTTTACCTTAATTGGAGAGGAGCTTTTTGCAGCTTCAGCTTACCTTTCAAGAGACCCCAAGCTTCTGGGAAGCTTGAAAGGACAGGATGTGGGCAAGGTCATATTCTTAGCTGCAATTATCTTAGGTGTGATCCTTTTGAGCTTTAGGTTAATGAATATAGGTCCCTGGTTCAGCGTGGGCTGAAAAACTGAGGAGATAAAGAAAAATGCGTAGGGAAGTTCCATTACTGATCTGTGCAATAGTGGGGTTCACTTTAATCATAGTCTATTTTGTACCACATCCTCCTTTTTCTGATATGAGAGATCTCTTCTCGGATTGGTTCAGCGTGATTGCTGCTTTTGCTATATATTTAGGGATCTTAAATCTGTTGAAAAACAGCGTGGATAAGGTTTTCAGAAAAAGATCGGGTTGGGGTTTCAGCATCGTGATTATTGCCGGATTTGTTCTTTTTGTCTTTATTGGTCTTTATGAGGGGAGCGATTTTGGCGAAATCGGAACCAGATATTATTGGCTTTATGACCGGATATATTTCCCTTTGATGGCAACCATGTTTGCCATCTTAGCCTTTTTCATCGGCTCTGCTTCCTACCGTGCTTTTCGGGCAAGAAACGTGGAGGCTACTGTATTACTTTTAGCTGCTTTCTTTGTGATGCTGGGTAGAGTCCCTATTGGTTATTACCTTACCTCCTGGCTGCCAGAAGGTTGGAGGATGGGTGATGTGGCTAATGCCATCATGACATACCCCCAGATGGCTGGGCAAAGGGCGGTTATGATTGGGATCGCTTTGGGGATCGTATCTACCTCCTTGAGAATCATATTAGGAATAGAACGAACTTTTTTGGGAGGAGAATAACCTGGGAGGCTATGATATGGGATTTTTTGAAAGATTGTTAAAAATAGATCGCAGGATCATCTTCACTTTTATCGCCGTCGCTATTGCCCTGCCCTTGTTTTTTAACGTGAGTATGTATGTGGAAACTACCTCTGAGGTTGTGGGGATCTTCAGTGCAGTCGACAGCTTATCTCCGGGCTCCAAAGTTTTGATATCATTTGATTATGATCCCGGATCCATGCCAGAACTTCAACCTATGGCGGAATCATTCCTGAGACATTGTTTCTCACGGGATCTAAAAGTCATACTAATGGGTTTATGGCCCCAGGGTCCGCTTCAGGCTAATTGGGCTCTGGATGTAATCCTGAATGATCCGGACATAAAGGTTAAGAATTTGAAATATGGGGTGGACTACGTTAATTTAGGTTATACTGCAGGAAATGAGGTGGTAATTCAGAGGATGGGGTCAGATATACATGCGGCTTTTCCCGTTGACTATTACGGAACATCACTGGATGAAATACCTCTAATGAGAGGAGTGAGAAATTTCAACAACATTGATTTCGTATACAATCTTTCAGCAGGTTATCCGGGAACAATGGAATGGGTTCAGTTTGCAGCAGACAGATTCCACGCTCGCCTGGGTGCAGGAAATACTGCAGTTCAAGCTCCACTGATGTATCCCTATCTGGGTAAAAAACAATTGGTCGGAATCCTGGGAGGGATGAAGGGGGCAGCGGAATATGAGGTTTTAGCTCAAAGACCTGCTCGAGCTGTGAGGTATATGTTCGGTCAGGGGATCTCCCATGCGGTGGTGATATTTTTCGTGATAATTGGCAATCTGGCTTTTTTTGCCACTCGTAAAAAGAAGGAATCTTAGGAGGTAAAATATATGCATCCCAGCCCGGATATAGGAATTTGGATCGGAGGACTTTTGACCCTTGGGATTTTCTCTTTTCTTTACGGGGATAATCCATATTATAAATTCTGCGAGGCGCTCTTTGTGGGAGTCTCAGCTGGACATTGGTTCATAACTTTGTTCTGGACCGTCTTTATACCTAAGCTCTTGGGTAATATCGGAATAGCTATTCATACTTTTAGAACTGAGGGATTTGCAGCTGGAATGAGCGACTATATGCACTGGAGCTATATTTTTGGAGGAATCCTGGGATTTTTGATGATTTTGAGGCTTTTCCCCAAGATTGGATGGATATCACGCTGGTCTTTAGCTTTTGTGGTGGGAACAACCGCAGGTTATTACTTCATAAACTACTTGGTGAGCAACGGATTGATGCAGATTCAAAAAACCATCTTACCCTTAACTTCAGTAGGTAATATAATATTGGTAGTGGGGACATTCTGTGGATTGATTTACTTTTTCTTCTCCAAGGAACATAAGGGGGCATTTGGAGGATTGGCTCGAGTGGGAATCTGGTTTCTGATGATAACCTTTGGTGCCTCCTTTGGATATACGGTTATGTCCCGTATGTCCCTTCTGATCGGGAGGATGGACTACATCTTCGGTATCTGGCTGGGGATGATTAGATAGGAATCTGCGATTTGAGAGTTGAGAAAGAGAAAATGGTTTTGGATAGAGGTTTTTCCTATCTTTTATTATTAGCTTTCTTTTTTTTAATCCTATTTTCCACTAACTCTTTTGCCCAGGATCCCTCAGACACCTTAGCTCCAGAATCAGTTACTAATGTTGACGCCTTCGATACTCCTAACGATAATGGTCATTCCATTACTGTTAGCTGGGAGCTTTCATCGGATGATGGAGCCGGAAAAAACAATGTAGTAGTTTACGAGGTTTACAGGTCAGATTCTCCAGAGGGTAAGTTTGAGAAAAGAGGGATGGTCCCGGCCGGAGAGAATACCTTTGAGGATCAGGGAGCCAAGGAAAAGGATAATGCCAATTATCTACCCAGCCATAAAAACTTCTATTATAGGGTGAGAGCAAAATCTGACGGTCTTTTTTCCGATTCGGAAATATCGCTTCCAGCCTATGCTTATGGACAGTGGTACCATACTGGAAAAACCCCGGTTCTGGTAGCGGTTATTCTCTTTTCTGTTTTTGCAATCACCTTTATCACCTTGGCCAGGAAAGGGAAGCTATTTTATATCCGTCCTCTGGCTGGAATCGAGGCTGTGGATGATGCTATCGGCAGAGCCACGGAGATGGGAAAGCCCATTTTATACATATTCGGCCTAGGGACCGCGGATATGATAGCCACCATCGCCTCATTCACCATCTTAAGCCGGGTTGCCAAAAAGACCGCAGAGTATCAGACCCCGATTTTAATTCCCTGCTACGACTCGGTAGTTATGGCTGTGGCTCAGGAGACGGTTAGGGCTGCCTATCTTGAAGCAGGCAGACCGGATATGTACAAGGAGGAGAACATCTTCTTTTTAACCTCGATGCAGTTCGCTTACGTGGCTGGGGTCAATGGCATAATGCTCAGGGAGAAACCAGCCACCAATTTCTATTTAGGAAAATTCTATGCAGAATCTTTGATATTAGCTGAGACCGGTTCGATTGCCGGCTCGATCCAGATCTCCGGCACCGACGAGATAGCCCAGATTCCCTTTTTCGTCGCAGCAACGGATTATACCCTGATCGGGGAGGAGCTTTATGCTGCCTCTGCGTATCTGGGTAGGGAACCGGTACTTCTGGGAACCTTGAAAGGACAGGATTGGGGTAAGGCGGTGGTTATCTTCTCTTTGATCCTAGGAGCTTTGGCTGCAAGTTTCGGTTTTCAGTTTTTCATAAACCTTTTTAGGATACAGCTATAATGGAATAAAAGATGCGAAGAAGCGTACCCTTATTAATTGTCTCGATCACTGGTTTCTTTATGTTGATTCAGTACTTCATTCCTCTGGAGGAATCCGAGTGGTTATACGAGCGGATCCTGGATTGGATTATCGTGATCGGCTGTTTTGCCATGCTTTTGGGATTGTGGAGCCTAACCTACGTGAGTGTGAACAAGGTGAAAAGAAAGGTCCCTGGCTGGGGATATAACTTGGTGGCTTTGTCCGGGCTTTTCTTCATGCTCATTGTGGGTTTTGTACCTGGTCAGGAAAGCCTTGTCCGTGGTAGTGCCTTCATGCATCTTTTCGAGTACGTCTACATTCCAATTCAAGCCTCGATGTTCTCCCTGTTAGCCTTTTACATTGCTTCGGCTGCCTATCGGGCATTCAGGGCACGTACCGTGTTAGCAACCATACTTTTGGTATCGGCGGTGGTGATAATGTTGAGATTGGTTCCCCTGGGACCTCTGTCGGGTATTAACCAATGGCTGGCAAATTTCATTCTCACCGTACCAAACATGGCAGCCAAGAGAGCCTTCTGGATAGGAGTGGGTCTGGGCGCCACTGCCACTGCACTCAAGATAATGCTGGGAATCGAGAGAACTTACATGGGAAGGGATTAAAAGGAGAAGGAAATGGATCTTTACGATCAGATGATGAACCTGGATAGGCGGTGGGTCTATCTGGTGATAGGGCTGGTGGTCACTATAACTGCGATTTTACCATTTAAAGTTCCTCTCTACATAACTCCTGAGGTTAGAAGTGTTTACAATTTCATAGAAAGTCTGGAGCCAGATGATGTCTTGATGATAGGTGTGGATTATGCTCCGGAAGTCATGGCCGAACTTCATCCCATGTCTTACGCCATAACCAGACAATGTTTTTCAAGGGATATTAAGCTTCTTTTATGCTGTCTTCACCAGAACGGGCCGGGAATGGTGGAGCAGGTGATCGCTCAGGTCTCAAAGGAGTATGATAAAGTAAATGGAGAGGATTACGTCTATCTGGGATACAAGCCCTATCCAGGGATCACCATACTGGCCATGGGACAGAATTTCAGAATTCCCTTTCCAGAGGATTACTATGGAACAACTCTGGATTCTCTGCCCATGATGAAAAAATTGACTAACTTTGATGACATCAAGGCGATAATCAACATCTCCGGGGGGAGTGGAACCGAGTACTGGATAAACTACGCTAACGGACGCTACAATGCCAAGCTGGCTATCGGGGTGACCGGAGTTATGACCTCGGATTACTATCCCTTTCTTCAGTCCGGCCAGATCTTCGGTCTTATCGGTGGAATGAAGGGAGCAGCAGAATATGAGGACTTAGCTGAAAAAGGAGGATATATTTCAAGAGAGAAAGACCAGCTCTGGGCCTTTAAAAGCATGCCCATTCAGACTACTACTCATATTGTGGTAATCCTTTTCATCGTGCTGGGTAACGTGGGATATTTTATGTCAAAAAGGAAAAAATACGGAAAATATGAACACCCATGATATAATATTTAACGGAATCGCTGCATTCTTATCCATAAGCATTTACACCTTTCTCTACAAGGATAATCCCTTATATAAATTTGCCGAGCATCTGGTAGTGGGGGTCTCAGCAGGCTATTTCGCGGTGATCTTATACTATAACGGATTCATACCCAAGCTCATAGAGCCTCTGAGACAGGGGAAATTTGAATACATAATCCCAGCTATTTTAGGTATCATGATCTGGACCCGGTTTTCCAGAAAGTGGTCCTGGATATCGCGTTATTCAATTGCCTTCTATATTGGAAGCGGTGCAGGAATAGCTATTCCGCTTTATCTGCAAAACTACGTGATCAGACAGCTTCATGCCACCATGATTCCGGTGGGCTTTTCCACCTGGCAGCTATTTTCCAATATTTTAATTGTAGTTGGTGTTCTCTCAGCTCTTTTCTACTTCTATTTCTCCAAGGAGCATACCGGGGCATTCGGGGGAGTGGCTAAACTCGGGATCTGGACTCTGATGATCGGTTTCGGCGCAGGATTTGGCCTGACGGTTATGGGAAGGGTATCCCTTCTATCAGAGAGGGTGGTTTTCTTAAGAGATTACCTGGCGGAACTGATAAATTATATTTTTTAGAGGGGGAATTTCAAAAACTCTGTAATGGGCAAGGTTAAGACCAGTCAATGTCTCCTATCTGTTTATTTCTTTTTCTTTGGTTTGATTTTAATAGAATAAATGTATTAATTATCCTTGTTATTTTCTTTTTATTTGTCCTTTACTTTATTAATCAAGCCAAAAAAGGGAAATCCCTTTTCGTTCGCAGGATCGCAGGTCTGGATGCCATAGAGGAGGCGGTGGGAAGGGCGACTGAGATGGGTAAGCCCATTCTTTACATCTCCGGAATCGAGGATATGGACAACCTCCAGACCGTAGCCTCGATGATTATCCTGGGTAACGTTGCCCAGATGACTGCAACCTACGATGTACCTTTATTAGTTCCTATCTGCAGGCCTTTCGTAGTTCCGGTGGCAGAGGAGGCGGTTAAACAGGGTTACTCCAAGGCTGGGAGGCCGGATGCCTATGACAAAAACAACATCAGATACATCTCAGATGAGCAGTTCGCCTATACTGCCGGGGTAAACGGCATTATGCTCCGGGATCGTCCGGCTGCTAATCTGATGTTCGGCTCCTTTTTCGCAGAGTCTCTGATTATGGCTGAGACCGGTTTTTCAACCGGTGCGATTCAGGTTGCGGGAACTGCCAACATTCACCAGCTTCCCTTTTTCGTGGTTGCCTGCGATTACACCGTTATCGGCGAGGAACTCTTTGCCACCTCGGCTTATCTTTCCAAGGAGCCCAAGCTTTTGGGGAGCTTAAAGGGATCTGATTTAGCTAAGTTTTTGATTATGATAATTTTAATATTAGGAGCTTTGCTTGAGACTTTTGGGATTACCAAGTTTTCATCTTGGTTTTTTGTGCAATGATATATAATTTCATAAATAATATCATGTGTGTAATTTTAATCACTAAAAAATTGTTATTGTTGTTTTTCCTTCTAAGTTTGT
>SMTZ1_10000900_pt1 | contig 28926 bp, 20 predicted proteins | sample DeeMarSWOR136_30_FD_25667 | JGI IMG/M metagenome (IMG submission 25667) | reverse complement strand
TCTCGAGGAGAAGGCGAATGAGATCAGAACACGCCGAACGTTCGCAGCAGACCGCCGAAGGAGATGCTATGTTGGAGACCTTGTTCTCCTCCCGCGTGAGGGTGAAACTCCTGGAGGTATTTCTCACCAATCCAGGCCAGAGATATCACAGCCGTGAGCTGGCGCGCATAACCGGCGAACGCCAGAACTCCGTCTGGCGCGAACTGCAGAAGCTAGAAGAGGCTGGCTTGCTAGAGAGCGAGACTCATGGTAAGCGCAAGGACTATGTCTGCTCGAAAGAGTCCCCCCTGTACCCTGAACTACGACGTCTGATGCTCAAAGCCACGGGAACCCAAGAACGACAGCGCTCGATGACGCCCAACATCCATGAGCGTTATGCCATGCCACGTTGTGTCATCGCTTGCCGACCAGACTATGTTGTCGGCGAGAACGACTGATATGGGAGCAGCCATTCAGTCGATATGCCCTGGCATGTTGGGCAGCGTGAAGCGGTCAGCCACAGTCTTCGCTGCGCGTGGACCATCGGAGGATGCCGGCTCGTTCTTCAGGGTCCATGGTTCGGCTAGTGGGAGGATTGCGGAGGGCCAGCCCTCAAGTGGGGAGAGAAGGGAGAGCGTGTGATGAACCTGGCAGACTTTCCCCGACCAGCGAATGGAAGTCGCAGAGGCGTTCACTGGTCTCCTACTGTCTTTCATCCCAGTGGATCTTCTCTGGACTGGTGGATCAACGAGCTCCTGGAGATGGACATTCGCTGGGTCAAGCTGCTCGACAACGGAGCCGGCTCGTCAAAGCATGTATGCCAGCGACTGCTGTCACACGACATTATTCCCATAGTACGTTTGTACCGCGCTCAGCCCAACCCAGGACACCTGAGCGACCGAGACAAGGAGACGGTGTCGGAACTCGTGGCACTGGGGATCCGATACTTCGAGTGTAATAACGAACCCAACGTGGGCATGGAGTGGCAAGATGGAGAGTGGCAGAGTGGCGGTAGACCTGACGTAGTGATGCAGCACTGGTTGGACGACGCCGAGGCGATCTTAGGCCTGGGCGGCCTCCCAGCCTTCCCGGCCCTGGCCCAGACTGCTTTGCACAGCGAGATGAGCAGTATCCGGTGGTACTTGAATGCCTTCCAGTGGCTGGACGAGAATGCACACTCCGCTGCCCTCAACGTCTTCAACAATGGTGCCTGGGTCGCCGTCCACGATGCCGTCCTGAATCACTGCTACCAGGATGATGATGGGGTCTGGCACTTTGAGTATCCATACGACCCTGTTTGTCAGGCCGATCAACCGGGCAAGACAATCATGGACGATGACAACTCCCTGATCGGCCACCGTGTTCCGGTCAGGCTGTTGCAGGAGCATTTTGGCCTGCAGGTGCCAGTTATCTCCACAGAGGGTGGGGTGTTTGCGCCTAGAGGCGGCTGGCAACAGTGGGACACGCGCTATCCAGGTTATAACTACAACGGGCACGCTGAGCGAACAGTGGCCATGTTCGAGTGGCTGAGGGCCAATGCGGAAGACAACTTCTTCGCCATGTGTCCCTGGCTGGTCGCAAACGAACGAATGGGCAGTGTGGATCCAGCCTGGACCCAAGCTGCCTGGTACCGCCTGGACACCGAACTGCCGGTGATTGCCGCCCTCAAGGCCATGGGCCCAGAGCCTGCGCCCCCTCCGCCTTTGCCCCTGGAAGAGGTTCTTCACAATGCAGCCTGGAGCAGGCGCGGCCTCGCCTACAACCCGGACGCTGCCTTTGTGAAGCATGCCCGCCAGCACAGCCTGGGCTCACCGCTTACGCCTGAATTCGACGTTAGTTGGCAGCGCAGAACGTATCGTGTGCAGGGCTTCACCGGCGCCATTGTCTACGCCGAAGTAGGAGATTGGGCAAACATCAAAAGCTTGGGATGGTGAGCGGCAGATAGACGGCCTTGGTGGCGTGCCATTCCACGTGCTACCCGCTTGCCCCAGCCTGGCGGAGTCTACGACGCATACTCAGCTCCACGACCCCATGCCTCTAGAGCACGCAGCACTTGCTCTGGCAGTTGATCTCCAGTCACACGCCGCAGGAATGTCCGGATCTGCCGAACGGTTACACCCTTCTCAATTGCCGGTCGCAGCGACGCCGCATCGATCTGGTAATGCACGACGGCGCCTTGCTCCCCCACCCAGCGTGAGAACCGCTCCAGCAGGAAGCGATCGTACCAACTGGCCAAACGTGGGACGGTGATCTGGAAGTCAGGACTCGTAACAAAACGATTAGAGAAGATTCCTCTGGAACTGCCCACTTCCACGCTGGCCTCCTCCCACAGTCCAAGAATCGCCGCACCCCGCCTGGTTAGCATAAAACTGCGGGCGTCGCCTTCTTCTTGAGGCCGACCAATCGCCACCACGCCCAGCCAAAGCAACGGGCACTGGACGAGGTAGCGAATGAACGCGCCCTCGACCTTGTCCCAGTTGCTGTAGCCCATCAAGTACTGGCCGGTTCCGACATCACGAATGTACCAGGAATCATAGTCACCATCGGGACGCATAAAGTCAGGGTCGACATCGTGCATGGATTCCACGAGCGAGTCAATGCTAAACCAGACCTCAGGCGTGCACCTGACCAGGTGGTCCACGATGCCCTTGCGCGCCAGAACCGGTTCATTCCGCCAGCCAGTGCTCTCACACCGAACGCTGGGCATGATGCACAATTCATTCCAGTCCGAATCTTCCAGCCATGCGCGGTAGAAGCTGCGGCATCGGGCGATGTCTCCCTTCCTGAGCCACTCAGCGGCCCGGTGTGTGAGCTGCCACAGCCCCTCTTCGGTGCAGATCAGATGCCCCCGTTCACAGAGATGGTGCAGGAATCGCAAACGCTCGGCATCCTGGAGCGCGAACCGCGGAAGCACCTTGGCAAGCTCGTGCTTGGCCAAAGCGCCGCGCTTGGCGCGCACCGCATGATTCCGTAGATGACTCAGGATGACGAAGGCATCGTGGGCCAGAGCGTCCCGATCATCACGCACATGAGCCGGTATTGGAGCCAGTTCGACCCTGAATGCAGACAGGGGCGCGCTCATCGGTGGAAGGGCATTCGAGATCTCAGGAGGCACAGTAAAGACCTCGCCATGATATCCCTCGTCAACGCCGTATGAACGGTAGATCAGCCCCAGAAACCACAGCTGTTCGGCAGGCGTATCAGGATTTCGCCACGCTTGCTCCCATTCGAGACGACCAGGTCCCAGGTGACGGATGCGACCGTACTTGCGAGCGAGAATGTGCGCTTTGACCTGGCCCTTGGCTACGACATATGCCAGTGCCTCTTGTTCGTCAGCGCTCAGCCGCCCCACCACTGCTTCCAGGCTCTCCTTGTCGCTCATTTCCACGACCAGGCGGTCCACGATCTCAGGAAGCTGCTCGTCCGTCAGAGCGATCCTCCAACCTTCGGCGATTGCCTCCAACATGATGGGTGGGTATTCGATCAGAAGGTCTCTCAGGCTGCTCACCACACACACATTATATCGTCGCATCAACCTCGTAGCAAGGGCCCGAGCCCTGACTGATCATCCGCGCCTCCCGTTTGCTGGTGAAAGGCTCTTGGCCTACAATCGTCCTGCTCACTCCGCATAAGGACAGGCACTCTACCGGCATGCAACGAGATGATGCTTCTGGCGATAGCTTGAAAGTCGTCGCGGAACAGGACGCAAAAGATCGGTCATCGTCCACCGGCCTGGTGAAACTGCTAATGCACTGGGGAATACCTGCCGGCATCCTGGCAGTGTTGGGCTATGTGCTGTTGTCGAGACTCTCGCCTGAAGAGCTGACCACGATCTTGTCCCACTCAGCACCTGAATGGTTGCTGCTTGGACTGCTGTTCTACGCACTTACGAATGTCGCGCGAGCGGTGCGTATGGTTCGACTCTTGGGCTGGTCCTATTCGCGCACACTACAGTTGCTGCCGATCATGTTCGCCCTCAGCCTGTTCAACAACGTGCTACCTATGAGGGCAGGTGAGCTCTCCTTTCCGTATCTGATGCAGCAGGATGGCGTTGATTGGGGCACCAGCCTGGCTGCTCTGCTTGTTTCGCGCTTGTTTGACCTCCTGGCCGTAGGCTCGTTGTTTCTGATCACAACCCTGCGCCCGTATTCCCTCTTGGCCACATCGACGGTAGGCCTAGTGGCTACAGCAGCGGGCGCGGTTGTTGCCGTCCTCGCTTTGCTGGCCTCTTTGCCCACGATGGGACGCAAGTTTCTGCGCTCCTTGCAGCGATGGTTGGTCACGACAGAGGCGCCAACCAGCAGGTGGCGAGTGATGCTCTCAGAGCAGGCAGAAAAGGCTGTCAGCGCTCTCCAATGGATGCGACCCCGGCATGTCTATTGGAGAGCATTCTTCCATTCGCTTCTGATCTGGCTGGGTACCTACGCCTGGTTTGCGTGCTTCCTTAAGGGCATTGGCATGCCAAAGACCATCGGCCAAGTGATCTCGGGTGCGAGTCTTGCGGTGCTCGCCAAGTCTTTGCCCGTTAGTTCCATTGGCGGTTTCGGTGCGCATGAGGCAGCCTGGACGCTTGGGTTTGTGTGGATTGGCCAGGAGGCCAGCACCGCCATCCTGGCCGGTTTCGCCGTCAATCTGCTCACTCTGCTTTCCTCGGCGATCTTCGGCCTGGGCAGTCTAGGCTGGTTGGGGCTGCGCAGCGGGCGGCCCCTGTCCTCCTACCTGCCACCCGCTCTGCAGAAGCAGGTCTCGGCTGACGAGCACAGGAGGCTTGCACGCTGGCGACTGAACCGGCACGGGATGATTGCGGTTATCCTGATCCTGTTCGTGGTGTTGGGCACGCTTTATAGTATTGTCACGCCGCTATTTGAAACACCAGATGAGGTCTGGCACTATCTCTATGTGAAGCACGTAGCCGACGGCGGGGGACTGCCCGTTTACCGCGAGGACACCACATTCCCGATGCGCCAGGAGGCTAGCCAACCACCTCTGTACTACTTGCTCACTGGATGGGCTACTGCGTGGATCGATACGTCGGATGTGGAGACGGTGGTGCGCTACAACCCGCACGCCGCCATTGGCGCACCAGAAGCATGGGGAAACCGAAACGTGATCAGCCACACGCCATACGAAGGCTTTCCTTATCGCGGCGCAGCACTGGCCGCCCATCTGGTGCGTTTCCTTTCCGTTCTGATGGGCGGGGGAACGGTCCTGTGCACCTACTTGATTGCACGCCGGCTTTTCCCTCGACCCCCCTGGCTGGCGCCTGCCGCTGCAGCACTCAATGCTTTCTTACCTCAATTCATCTTCATCAGTGCATCGATCAACAACGACGTGCCGGCCACTCTGCTGTCGGCCATGACCCTGTGGCTGCTGGTGTGCATTGTCCAGGACGGTGCTTCTGCTCCACGGCTCTTCGCTCTTGGCGCTGTGCTGGGGCTGGCAGCCCTGAGCAAACTCAATGCTCTGGTTCTGTTGCCACTGGCTGCGGCAGTGCTCCTTGTGCTGGCATGGAAGCGCCGGTCAGCGTGGGCCCTTGTCCGCTGGGGTGTATGGACATTTGGAGCGGCCAGCCTGGTTGGCGGATGGTGGTACCTGCGCAACTGGCTGCTCTACCGTGACCCTTTCGGGCTGAAGCTGATGTTTGCTGTGTTGCCAGCGCGCACCCAGCGCCCATCGGCTGCAGAACTGTTGCACTTGCTGGACGGTGCGCTCAAATCCTTCTTCGGCGTATTCGGCTGGTTCAACATTGCCATGGAGCCCTGGGTCTACACCCTTTTTCAGATGGGCCTCCTCATCGCCGCGGTCGGTCTGCTCAGGTTGGTCTACCTCTTTGTGAAGCAACAGAGTTGGGTGGACCTGATTCGCATCGGTCTACTCGTTTTCTGGAGCTCCGGCTTCATTCTCGCGCTAGTGGGCTGGACGCAGGCACGCTACCCGCAGGGCCGTTTGCTTTTCCCAGCGATACCAGCGATAGCAGCTCTCCTGATCCTCGGACTCGCCCAGTGGCCTGCGGCGCGATGGGCGCGCTCACTGATCTCAATTCTACTGGGCCTCCTGCTTGGCTTTGCTGTCATCGTACCCTATCGCTACATTGCCCCCGCCTACGCGCAAGCACCGCCCTTGACAGTAGCGGGGCGGGCCGCGATCATGCACCCGCTATCGGTGGAGTTCGGAGGGCAGATGCGGCTTTTGGGTTTCGACCTGGCCGAAGAAGTCCGCCCGGGAGAACGGCTGTCGCTGAGTCTGTACTGGGAGTCAATAGCCCCGATGGAAACGGACTATAGCGTCTTCGTCCATCTCGTCGACGATCGAGGGGTCACCATCGCCCAGCGCGACAGCTATCCTGGAGCTGGCAACAATCCCACCCGCGCCTGGGCCTTGGGAAAGACCATACGGGACGTGTATCCAGTGGATGTGCCAGCGCCGCTGCTGGCAGCAGGGCCTTGCCTTGTCCGAGTGGGCCTGTATGACCATGCCACAGGGTTGCGCTTGCCTGCCCAGTTATCGGGGGGCGGCGCGAGGGATTTCACAGAATTGCCGATTCAACTCAGTCTCCAGGCACGGCCACCTGGGGCTCTCAATGATCTGTACCATGAGTTCGAGGGGAAGATCGCGCTGAGAGGCTATTCTGTGGAACCTATCCTGGCCCAGCCAGGTGATGAGTTGCATTTGCTCCTGCGTTGGCAAGCCCTTCAGACTCTGAGCGAGGACTATGTTGTGTTTGCGCATCTGATGCGCGCAGACGCTCAGATCTGGGCGCAGAACGACCATTGGCCAATGGATGGCCAATCACCGACCTCTACCTGGTCCGCAGGGGCGACGGTGACAGATGAGTTTGATCTGCACATCTGGCCCGATGCACCGGAGGACAACTATCAGCTGATCGTTGGGCTCTATGAACCCACAACCATCAGACGGCTGTACCTGGACACTGGTTTGGATTTCCTTGTATTGGGCCAGATCGCAGTCAGGCGTGGGTAGACACCTCCAGCACTGGCCGTGCGTTCCACCTTGCGGCAATCAGGGTCCATCCCTTCAATCCGACGGTCACTTGACCTCGCAGTCTCCACTTGCTCCACCTGTTCCGACTCATCCAGAGTGAGACCAATCGCTGTGGTAGCCTTCTCTGGCCTCAAACCACCCGGCAAAACCGTCTGGTTTGGAAGGTAGTTGAGATGGGCTATAATCCGCGCATCACTGAATCGGCTTGATCTGGAGAAACACATGGAGAGTGCTGCTGCTGTTCGCGCGGTACTGATCTATACTTTGTTCTTGAATCTGCTGGTAAGCGCCGTGAAAATCGTCGTTGGGCACCTCACCGGCTCGCTCGGCATCCTCGCAGGTGGTTTTGACTCTCTGTTCGATAGCCTGACCAATGTCATCGGGCTGATTGCCATCTCCCTCTCGCGCCGGCCGCCCGATGAAGACCACCCCTATGGCCACCGCCGTTATGAGACCTTGATGACTCTCGTCATCTCGATACTACTGTTCTCGACCTGCTACAACATCCTGCGAAGTGCCTATCAGCGTCTACTGAACCCCATCGTGCCTCAGGTCAACCTGTGGAGTTTCGCGTCGTTGCTCTTGGGCATCGCTGTGCAGGCGTACACAAGCAGCTATGAACTGCGTCGCGGCAGAGAACTCAGAAGTGACTTCCTCATCGCCGATGGCTCGCACTCGCGCGCGGACATTTTGGTTACAGGCGGACTCATAGCCAACGTGATCCTGGTCAGGATGGGCTACCCAGCCTTTGACACGCTTTTCGCTGTGCTCATCGCCCTGCTCATCGCCAAGATCGGCATTGATATCATCCGTAGCAGCACACTGATTCTGACCGATGCTGCTGCCCTCGACGCGACCAAGGTTGCGGCCATTGTACAACAGGTACCTGGTGTCGAGAGCTACCATCACATCCGTAGCCGCGGCCCAGAGGATGATATCCATCTGGATCTGCATGTCCGTGTTGCCCCAGACATGCCCATGGCGCAAGCTCACCTCATCGCCCACGAAGTTCAGCGCAGGTTGCAGCAAGCGATCGCAGGAGTGCGAGACGTTGTGGTACATGTCGAACCCCAACGTGGCGGCACCCCCGGCCGAGATGACGACCTGCTCTCTAGGGTGAAACAAGCCGCGGGCGCGGTAGATGCCACAATCCACCACGTCAATACCTACGAGGTGGACGGTCGCTATTCTGTTGGCCTGCATATTGAGGTGCCAGACGGTTTGACCTTGGGTGAGGCTCACGCGCGAGCTAGTCTGTTGGAGGCAAGTATCCGGGCACAGATACCGGAAATCGCCGAGATCAGCACACATATCGAGCCTGCGCAAGGCGCTCACGCCGTGTACGAGCGACCGTGGGATAATGGGCACCTAGAGCAGACTGTGCGTCAGTTGGTTGGCAGCGTTCCGGGAGTACACGATTGCCACGACATCAAAGCCCTTCGAGCAGAAGGCAAGCTCCTGTTGAGCCTGCGCTGTGTGCTCGATGCGGAGCTGCCAATAACTGAGGCCCATGACATCGCGACGCGGATCGAGGAGCGCTTGAAGGGAGAAGGCTCGGGTGTCGAGCGGGTATTTGTCCACGTTGAGCCTACCCCTGGAGATGCGCCGTCGGCATAGGACGGATGGGGGAGACCTCATGCGTGTATGGCTGCAGAAACTGCGCGAGAAGCTGGTGGCGGTCGGGTTCACCAGTCTGCTGTTTGCCATCCTCCTTGGCGCCACGTTCTTTCGGCTTCGGAGGCCCCAGCCGGCTCCCATTGTGATCAGCGCAGTCGAGCCACCTCCAAAGCCAACCACAGCAGCCACGATCACTCCGCTGCCCATCCGGGTCTACGTCTCGGGGGCAGTCCTCGTTCCCGGCGTCTATGCGCTGCCCTGGGACAGTCGGGTGGAAGACGCTGTCGCTGCGGCGGGGGGTGGCGCAGCCGATGCGGATTTGCCCCGGGTGAACCTAGCGGCGCGTCTGCGCGACGAGCAGCAGATCTACGTTCCAGGCCAGGCTGAGGCGGTCACCCCTGTCTTACCGACAGCACCGCCTCCCGCGTCAAGCACGGGCACGTCAAGAACACCGGGACAGAAGATCAACATCAATACCGCCAGCGCAGCCGAGCTGGAAGCGTTGCCGGGGATTGGTCCTGTCCTGGCTCAACGCATCATCGACTATCGCCAGGCAAATGGGCCATTTGGCAGGCTGGAAGACATCAAGAAGGTAAAGGGAATCGGGGACAAGACCTTCGAGGATCTCAAGGACCTGATTGCGACCGAGTAGTGGCGCAAGGAGCGGGCTACCCATTACGGGTAAGGGGCCTTGCGTCGGTCCAGGATAGAGGATGCAGGTCGGACGCGCTTTGACTCCAGAGCCTGCATCCACTCTCCGCATATCCTGGATCCCGTTGCTGTGTGCCGTCAGCTGATCGGCACTTGTCAGTTCTCGATGTTCAGCTTCTGTTCCACAGTTTGTTGGGCCATGGCGATGAACTCATCGACCGGTTTTGGGCCCAGATCCTCCTCCGTGCGCAGCCGCACAGACACCGTGCCGGCCTCCACCTCTCGATCACCCAGGATCAACATATATGGGATCTTCTGCAGCTGAGCTTTGCGCACCTTAGCGTTCATCCGATCGTCGCTGTCGTCGACCTCGGCGCGAAGTCCAGCCTCTTTCAGGCGCTCGAGCACCGCAAACGCATACTCGTTGTGGCGGTCAGCGATGGGAATGATCTCCACCTGCACCGGCGACAGCCACACCGGGAAAGCGCCAGCATAGTGCTCAATGAGCCCGCCGACAAACCGCTCCATGCTACCCAGCACCGTGCGGTGCACCATCACTGGACGATGCTCGCGGCCGTCCTCTCCTACGAACGTCATATCGAAACGTTCCGGGAAGTTAAAGTCCACCTGGATGGTAGGACCCTGCCATCCACGGCCCAGGGCATCGCGCATCTTGATGTCGATAGCCGGACCGTAGAATTTGGCCTCGCCAGGCATCACTTTGTAGTCCACCTCGCGAATGCTCAATGCTCCGTGCAGCGCCGTTTCGGCGTTCTCCCATACGCTGTCATCACCAATGAATTTGTCCTTGCGAGCCGGATCGCGGATGGAGAGCTCCACATCGAATTCCTTGTAGCCGAAGGTGCGCAGCATGAAGAACGCCAGGTCCAGCACGCGAATGATCTCATCCGTAAGTTGGTTGGGACGGCAGAAGATATGGGCATCATCTTGAGTAAAGCCGCGCACGCGGAGCATACCGTGCAGCACACCGCTGCGTTCGTAACGGTACACGGTTCCCAGTTCAGCCCATCGCAGCGGCAAGTCGCGATAGGAACGGGTCCTGGTCTTGTACATCAGTACGGCAAAGGGACAGTTCATCGGTTTGAGCAGGTACTCGATACCATCGATGTCCATTGGCGAATACATGCTTTCCCGATAAAAGTCCCAGTGGCCGCTGATTTTCCAAAGATCCACTCGACCGATGTGCGGGCTGTAGACGATGTCGTAGCCGCGTCTGCGGTGCTCCTGACGCCAAAAGTCCTCGATGATCTCGCGGATGAGCGCACCCTTGGGATGCCAGTAAACGAGGCCGGCCCCGCCAATCTCATGCGTGCTGTACAGGTCCAGTTCCTTGCCCAACTTGCGGTGATCACGGCGTTCGATTTCTGCCAGTTTGTGCAGGAACGCAGCCAGTTCTTCGCCGCTGGGCCATGCCGTACCGTAGATCCGCTGCAGCATCTCCCGCCGCTCATCGCCACGCCAGTAGGCACCCGCCACATTCAGCAGTTTCACGCCCTCTGGGTTGATATCCCTGGTGTTGTCCACGTGCGGCCCTCGGCACAGATCGATAAAAGGACCGTGCTCGTAGATGCTCAGGACGGGTGCCTCATCCGATGCTTCGCCATCCTCGTCCACGCCACCAGCAAGAATGCCGTCAATCAGCTCCAGCTTGTAGGGCTGCTCGGCGAAGACCTCCCGCGCTTCCTGCTCAGAGATCTCCCTATACTTGAAGGGGTGATCTTGTGCGATGATCTCCTTCATGCGCGCCTCGATGCGCTCCAGATCTTCGGGCGTCAGCGGACGGGACAGATCAAAGTCATAGTAGAACCCATCCTCGATGGCTGGGCCAATTGCGATCTTCCCATCAGGGAACTCCTCCAGGACAGCCTGGGCCATGACGTGGGCAGCAGAGTGCCGCAGTCGCTTCAAATCGTCCTCTTCATGTTTGTCAGACATTGCTTCTCTCCTTGTTCTCCATCACGAGGCAAGTGCCCCAAAGGTCATACCCTCAACGTCCTCGGTTCATTGCCCGTTGCGCCAAGCCTCAGGCCTCCCCAACCGAGGATGCTTCTGGAAGTACCCTTGACTCTAACGGCCGGCGCAACACTCCGTGGTGCTAGTCTCGTCGTCCGCCATCGCCGCGCCTCCTCTCGCTGCAAACAAAAAACCTCTCACCCCTTGGGGCGAGAGGTTTCCTCACGCGGTTCCACCCAACTTCCAACAACGGCTGCCGTTGTCCTTATTGCGGCCGATAACGGGTGCCTCCGGAACCCCTTAGTCTGCTCACCGCAGGCTGAGCATTTCGGGGGTCAGCTCACAGGTGGTCTTCACTGGTTTTGCGCTAAGAGGGTTTGCAGTCGGTGACCCTCTCTCCCTGCAGCTGCTCCGCCAGCTACTCGTCCTGTTCACAGCCGATAGGTGTAGGCCACGATAGGTCGGTGGCCGCTTGCCTTACACATCAACTATACAGGAGAATGGGGATTTTGGCAAATCAGGATAGGTTCGTACCTGTCAGTTCCTGCGGTCCCACTCCTTGGTGTTGCTAGGTTCCGTGACTCCCATGTTCGTCACTGCGGCCAACCTTCGCCATGGTCCTGCAAGTCCCTTCCCCGCTCGGCTTATGCAAAGCTTTGAGGGCAGGGGCGCCACCTTGCTTGACATTTGAAGGATTGCGGTATATATTCCGCGTTGCGTCAAGCGTCAGTCGTCTGGGGGGTGTCGTTAGCATGGGGGAATTGGGAGACCTGCTGCGCAGGACTCGCGAGGAGAAGGGTCTGCTTCTCGAGCAGGTCGAGCAAGAAACCAGGATTCGTGTCCAGTTCCTGCAGGCACTAGAAGAGGAAGATTATGACCGGCTGCCTGCGCCGGTCTATGTCAAGGGCTTTCTGAGGAACTATGCCGCCTACCTCGGCCTCGATCCGCAGGAGGTGCTTTCGCTTTGGCAGGAAGCTGAGACGATTGCCCCGGCTGTGGCTGCTCCGGCCATGCTGGACGAGCCCTTGGAGCCGGTGACGATACGGCGGTCCTGGCAAGTGCTGGTTCTAGTGTCTGCCATCGTTGTGGTCCTAGCCTTGTGGGCATATCAGCGCTACTACGGCGGCACGTTACCGTTTACACGGGCCGTGGCGACTCCCACGGCTGTCCCAACCACCACGCCTACGAGCGTGCCGGCGTCCCCAACTGTGCCACCAACTGTTGCGCCATCGCCCACGCGGACTCTACGCCCCACGGCAACATCAACCGTTGTTGGCTTGCACCTCTCGATCGAGATCATTGACCAACGATCGTGGTTGCTGGTACTGGCGGATGGGGAGAGGGTCTTTGCCGGCATACTCGAACCTGGAGCCAAGGACACCTGGACAGCCAATGAACGAATGGTACTGCGCTCGGGTAACGCCGGCGCCGTGCGTGTTACGCTCAATGGACAAGATCTCGGTCTGTTTGGCGAGGCAGGCCAGGTTCTCGAACAGGAGTGGACCATGCCAGGTGTGCCTACCCGAACGCCTGTGCCCACAACAGCCACGTGATTGCGGACCAAAACACGGTGCAGGCAGACCGGCCAGATGAGACACGCTGGCCGGTTTTCCTTACGGTGTATCTTGGCATGCGTGATCTGTCAGCAGCTATGACACGACAATTGGGCAGTGTAGCCTGACAAACCGTCTGCGAAGAGGGAGGACGACCCAGCTTGAGGAAACGGTTCTATCTCCTATCCCTGGGATGCCCTAAGAACACCGTAGATGCCGAAGCCATGAGCGGGCTGCTGGCAGATGCGGGCTGGCGCAGAACCAAACGACATGAAGACGCAGATGTGCTCATCGTGAACACTTGCGGCTTCATCGACGATGCCCGACAGGAGTCATACTCAGCACTGCGCGAACTAGCCCAGGCCAAGCGCCCGGGGCAGCGCCTGCTAGCGGTGGGCTGCCTATCTCAGCGCTATGGCGAAGACGTACGGCGCACTGTGCCCGACGTCGATGGCATCCTGGGCACGCAGGAATGGGCCAACATCGTGCCTTGCGTGGAAACCTTGTTGGGCGTGCAGCCCCACGCCAGTGTGCGACCCAGAAGTGAGGTGTCTGTTGTCACGCCCATGCATCGCCAGGCCCAAGGCCCCAGCGCCTACCTGAAGATCGCCGACGGCTGCAGCGCACCTTGTGCGTTCTGCGCCATACCCTTGATCAAGGGACCACAGCGCAGCAAATCGCGGGACGCAATCCTTGAAGAAGCACGCCAACTAGTCACGCAGGGCGTGCGCGAGATCATCTTGATCGCCCAGGATACGACTGCCTATGGCCGTGACTGGGGCGAGCAAGACGGCCTGCCTTCATTGATCGAAAGCATCCTGCAAACGGTGCCTCAACTCCCTTGGCTGCGCCTGATGTACGCCTACCCGCAGCACGTCACGCCGCGCCTGATTGAAATCATGGCCTCGCATTCCCAGGTATGCCACTACCTCGATCTGCCGCTGCAGCATGCCCATCCCAATGCCCTGCGCCGCATGCGCCGCTCACCCGATGTGGGCAGCATATGGCAGCTGATCACAGACCTGCGCCAAGCGATGCCCGATATCGCGCTGCGTACAGCCTTTATCGTTGGCTACCCAGGAGAGAACGAGGAGGAGTTCGCTGCGCTTCTGGACTTTATGGACGACGCTCAGTTCGACAAAGTGGGTGTCTTCACCTACTCCCCAGAAGGGGGCACAGCAGCGGCTCGCCTTCCCGACCAGGTGAACCGCGAGGTCGCTGAAGACCGCTATGCACGGGCAATGGAACTACAGCGGGATATCTCCCTGGCACTCAACCAACTGCTCGTAGGACGTGTGCTTGAGATCTTGGTCGAAGGTACTGGCGAGGGAATCAGCGTGGGACGCAGCTACCGTGACGCACCAGAGATCGACGGCTACGTCCTTATGCACGGCGAATGGTCCGTGGGGAAGATGGTGAGAGCGAAGATTCAGCGCGCGATGGAATACGACTTGGAGGGACTGGTTCTATCTGACTAGCAAGGACCGAGCGAGCGCCGACACTCCTGCAGTCACCGCGCCCTCGCCTGGTGACTGCCAGCCGCCCATTCCCCGCGTCGCTTCCAGAAGGCCCCAGCGAGCAGCTGGGTTCGCAGCAACCTTTCCATCAACGGATCCGCGACGTTCAGCGCGCGACGGTCGTGCATGTACAGGGCAAAGGAACGGGCGAAGTAAGAACGTACATCGCTGCAGGCAGCTTCGTCAAAGCCGTGTCCCAGTGGGAATAGCTCAACCACGCGCGCCCCGAGCTGGCGCAGCCCCGAATCAACCCCTCCTCCCTCAGAAAGCCACTGCCCGTCCAGCGCTCCACTGTTACCGAGCAGGTGATCGAGCAGATGGCCCATTGGCACCAGCACCTCGAGCGAGTCTTGGGCCAAGTCGGACAGCCCAACATATGCAACGTTGTGTAGACTGTGACGCTTCAGAAGCTGTTCGCCAGGCTCATACCGCGACGACAGATGGGTGATGACCACGTGACCGCCGGGCTGCTGCAGCCAGAACCGCACCAAGCCGGTGGGTAGTGGCTGCAGCTTGGCGACCGCAACATGTAATGGCGTCCAAATGTACTTGAAACGCCGCTGTGCCATCGATGACGACAGCTCCAATGCACGTGGCGCCACATGGATCCGATCAACTCTGAGTCGCTCCGCCGTTCGCTTGTCCATGATGCCTCCAAGCCGGTCTGATTATAGCTGCAGCCGTCGGCCATGCCAACAGACCAGCAATTTGCCCACGGCTCTGCCGTGCGCATGCTCAAGCCATCCGGCTGTTTGGCCTGTCCGGCACAGGACAGGCCCACGTCAGCGGGCTCTGGTCGCCGAGGCACGGTCGCTGCGCCAGACGCCGCACATCCGGCTCCCTGACCAAGCCTGACGTGGACGTGGCCTGTACTTGGTAGCAGGGTCATAGTATGCTAAACTACTGGTCGATATCAGAGAAACGTGATGCTCACGATCGTTATCACCGCATATCGCGAAGAACGGACTGTTGGGCGCGCCATTGAGGCTCTGCTTGCGCAGGATTTGCCACAGGACTATGAGTTGCTTGTAGTCTGTCCAGACGACGAGACAGCGGCTGTTGTGGCGGACTATGCTGCACAGAATGAGCGGATTCGACGTCTCCGTGATGAGGGGAGAGGCAAGCCGGCGGCCTTTAATGTGGCTCTGGGTGCAGCAGACGGCGATGTTCTCATCCTGAGTGATGGCGATGTTTACGTTGCCCCTCGGGCCGTCCAGGCGCTCCTGGCCCCCCTCGACGACCCACAAGTGGGCATCGTCAGCGGGCGACCTGTCTCCGTCAGTCCACGCGACACCATGTTGGGCTACTGGTCTCACCTGTTGGTGGATGCTGGGGCGCACCGCCAACGGTCGCTGCGAGCCGCGCACGGACAGTTCCTGGAATGCTCCGGATACCTGTACGCCTTTCGTCGTTCATTGGTCACTGCAATACCAGAGGACGCGCTTGCGGAAGACGGGCTTGTATCGTATAGGGTCTGGCAGCAGGGCTTTCGCACAGCGTACGCTCCGGAAGCGGCAGTCTACGTTAGATTCCCCACGTCCTATCGCGACTGGATGACTCAGAAGATCCGCACCGCAGGAGGTTACGCCCAGCCGTACCTGAGTGGCTCACCCGGAATGAAGTCGTTCCGCAGTGAAGCTATACATGGAGCACTTGCCGCCATACAATACGCTCGTAGCCTGCGGGAACTGCTGTGGACCATGCTCCTGTTTGTGGCCAGACTGCATGTCTGGCTGCGGGTTTGGTGGGACGTGAAGTGGCGTAAGAAGCCCTTCGAAGCTGTGTGGCAGCGCGTCAACAGCACGAAGTAACCGAGGCGACGGACAATGGAAATCATACGCGAGACATCGATCGCAGTGGTCAAGCTGATGGCAAAGATCTTCCTCAGAGTGAATGTCAGCGGCATGGAGCGAGTTCCAGCCAGTGGCCCAGTCATTTTGGCCACAAACCACGTCAACTTCATCGAGCCCCTCCTGCTGTACACGCTTTCGCCCCGTGAGCCCATTGGGCTGGGCAAAGCCGAAATCTGGCAGAACCCGATCCTGCGGCTTGTGGCCCAATCCTGGCATGCCATTCCCATACGGCGGGGCGAACTGGATCTCGACGCCATGCGCTGCGCACTGCAGGTCATACGCGAGGGCAAGATGTTGGGCCTGGCTCCGGAAGGCACCCGCAGCCACGACGGCCGCCTGCAACGAGGCCGCCCGGGCACTGTGCTGCTTGCTCTGCGCGCAACTGATGCCCTAATCCTTCCGGTGGCTGCCTATGGTCAAGAGCACTTTGCCAAGAACCTGTCTCGCCTGCGCCGCACAGAGGTTCACATGGTGTTCGGGCAGGGATTCTACCTGGATTCAGGTGGCACCAGGGTAACACACGAGATGCGGCAAGAGATGATAGATGAGATCATGATGCAGATAGCAGTGCTGCTGCCACCTGAGAATCGGGGCGTGTACAGCGACCTGACAGCAGCCACCGAACGGTACCTGCGTTTCCCACCAGGGGCAAAGAGCAACCTGCACCAGGCTGTTGCCGCGGACTCCACCCGACTGCCCCTCCAGGCCGGTGCAGTTGCGAGCCCCAGCGAGCGGACTGGCCCATGAGGGTCATCGCGGGCCAGGCCAAGGGCCGACGCCTCCACTCGGTCCCCGGGGAATCCACACGCCCAATCACTGACCGCGTCAAAGAGTCCCTATTCAACATCCTGGCAGACCGTCTGGTCGATGCGCGCTTTCTTGACCTGTTTGCGGGGACAGGCAGCGTGGGAATCGAGGCCCTCAGCCGCGGAGCACGCGAGGCTACTTTTGTTGAGCTGCACCATCGCGCTCTGACCACCATCCGCCGCAATCTGGAGGAAACAGGGCTCGGCGAGCGAGCACACGTGGTACGACGTGATGTGTTCAACTATGTCAGCCACCACGAGGGCCAAGCCTTTGACATCATCTACGTCGCCCCGCCGCAGTACAAGGGACTCTGGGCACGCACGCTACGTGCCTTGGATGGCTCCCCCCTGCTCAGCCCGGAGACGATGGTGGTGGTGCAGATCCACCCCAAGGAATTTGAACCGCTTGAGCTGACCCACCTTCTGCTGTCAGACAGTCGCAGGTATGGAAGCACGCTCTTGTGCTTCTATCAAGCCCGGACGGGCGACGAAAAAGGAGATTCCAACGGCATACACACCTAGAGCGTAGCCCTCCGGGCCGTCCATGCGCATTAGCCGTCGCTGGCAAGCAGACGGCCACGGCTGGATGCCCCTGCGGTGTAGGGAAGTGAGGTGCGCACGCCAGTGTGGGATAGTGTGGGATACTTGTGGGATAGCGCGCGTTAAGCTTGCTGCTTGAAGATATAATAAGTCGCGCGCTTGTCGCCTATCTTCAGCAGGAGATCGCGTTCGACCAGGTTTGCTAGGTCGCGGCGTATCGTCTCCGAACTCACGTCCGGGCACAACTCCTGATACTCACGGTTGGTGATTCGTCCGTGCTCGCTCAAATACTCCAGGGCCTGCATCTGACGCTCATTCAGACCCATTACGCTCCATCGCCGCCGTGCGCTGCCTCTCTCCGAGCGAAAGTCCTCCCCTGGTCCGTAGAGGGTTACCAGGAAGCCGTTGGCTGTCTCTCGAAACTGCGGGAGGGGCAACCCTGCTTCTGCCATCCACCTGATCATGCGGTCGATTCCATAGCCCAGGCGTTCGATAAAGCCCATGTCAGAAAGCACTTGGACAAGCACGGCGTTGCGCGAGAACCGCTCATCAGCGATGTTCTCTACGGTCACATGGCCGGGTAGCCGCCCAGGGCTGTAGAACTCCATGCGATCACTGAAGATCGAAATGCGGATGCCATCTCCGTGCACGCCATAATCCCGATGAGCCACAGCATTGACGATGGCTTCGCGGACGGCTCTCGGCGGGTACTCGAGCTGATCCTCACGCCGCAGGGACGAGATGCGTGCACCGGTGCGCAGATTGGCCAGCACCGCACTCTCAGCGCGACGAACTTGCTCGGGCAGTGTGCCTCGGATGTCCTCACGGATGAATTCATCGCTCATCTCGCGACCGGCGTAGCGCACTACAATCATGTCGTTAGTGAGAAAGCGCTCAACATCCTTGGCAAAGAGGAGGATACCAGCCACAGTCGGGTGGTTTCCCCGGCGTCCGGTCAGACAACCACGTCTGAGCAGCGACTCCCGTGGTGACAGAGCGGCGAGAGCGGGGACTGTTTCCAGATAACTGTCGATCTTGTCCGGATTGAGATCCTCAAAGGTCGCACCTCGCACCTCCTGCGCCTCATAACTCATCTCGCCGCGCTCAAACCAGAGACGTCGCAGCTGCCGCGGTGAGAGGGGCCGGTTCTGTGTGCCAACGCGCTTCAGGTACTTCCCTGCTACAGCGTAGACATGCGGCAAGCCACGAGGTATCTCGATTAACAGCAAATCGCACTCATCGTTCGCTGTGGCGGCTTCAGGAACGGGGATGATCAGAGGAGGCTCGCAGAGCAGAGCAGCTTGCAGGACACGGTCGCGGACTTGATCAACGTCATCGACGCCTTGAGCCGTGCCGCTGACCGGAGAAACACCGAGCAGTATGGCCCCGCCTTCACTGTTGGCCATAGCGGCCATGGTTTCCGCCAGCCGGAGACGTGAGGTGCGCTTGAGCAGAAACTCTGTGGTTGGTCCACGTCCCCGTTGGAGCAGGGCACCTACGTCATCCCTGGTCAAGATCGTCCCCTCTGTGCACCCATCAGAGCGATCTCAGGACTGGGGATAGTCGATCTTCCACCGATTCTGCACACGGATCAGAGTCCAGCGCACCTCGACAAGGGGGCTCCTTTCACCAGTGGTTTTGCTGAATACCACTTTGACAATGACCACCGCTGATTGCGAAGCGTCCCCAGTCGCGTAGTAGCTCAGCTCTTTGACCATAGCCGACTGCAATTCGCCCACCGGCCAGGGAGAGCCGAACTTCAACTTGCCTTCCTGGAGCTCCCTAGCCGCCTGAGCACTCAGGTATTCTCTGAGCGCCGGCTGCGGATCGGTTCTGCCGATCGTCTTGTAGAAGGCAAGTACAATCTTCTCTGGATATGGGGTATCCAGAATGTCGGAGGGGATATCGGCGGGAAAATCGACTTCAGATCTGTATGGTGTGACCAGGGTCGTGGTGTTCGTAATAAAGTACCCATCAGCCTCGGGCCGATAAAAGTGCCGTGTGACCAGCTGGCTGCGCTCGTACCCGGCGCGGCTGGTAACCGTCACATCACGCGAATCCGGGTCATAGGAGACGCCATCCCTGCTGCGGAAGAACCCGACACAGCGATAAAGCGGTGGGCTGTCCTGGGGCAGATTCACCCCGCTCGGATTCACGGTGAAAAACGAGAGTTCCTCAGGAGTCCTAAACAGAACCTCCTTGCGAGCTGCCCCACCTGATTTGGCCAGAACGTCAACTAACGCTACTTCAGGCTGCACCTGCGCCATATAGTTCTCCTGTGGGATGCGCAGTTTGTACGGGTACACCAGGGATAGGTGCGTGATCGGATCGGGCACAACGTCGTAGATCAAAGCAGCCACAGGCCCACGCTCGTCCACTTGATCAAAGCGGTAGAAGACCACCCACTCCGTCTGCGCGTCACCATCGGTATCAACTCGCTGTACATCCAGCACGCTCTTGCCAGCCAACACATCCTTTGTCAGGCTGATGACTTTTCTCTCCGGCTCCAACGGTGGTGCGGAAGTACATCCGCCTAGCAAGCTGACCCATAGCACAGCCAGGAAAAGGGCACAAGCCAAGGTTAGGGCACGAAGCCGCTGCAAGCCGCTGCTACGATGGTTTGACCGCCTGACCATAGTTCTCTACACTCCGCCTAGTCCTGGCAGACGCACCATGTACCGTGGTTCTGCGCTGCCTGGGAAGAAGAGCAACAGGCACGACTTCGTCCATCCGCTCCACAAAGACAAACTCAAGACGCCGCTGCACTTTTCGAGGCACGTCAACCAGGTCTACCTCATTCCTCCTCGGTAGAAGCACGGTCTTTAGTCCAGCACGGTATGCCGCCAGCACCTTTTCCCGGAGGCCACCCACCGGCAGCACGCGACCACGCAGGGTGATCTCGCCTGTCATGCCCACCTTGCGGTGGACAGGCCTATGCGTCAATGCAGAGATCAACGCTGTGGCCATCGTGATACCGGCAGATGGTCCATCCTTCGGTATGGCTCCTTCGGGCACGTGGATGTGAAGGTCTATCTTGTCGAAATCCACGGTGCCTGTGCCGAGTTCCTTGGCATGCGCTCGTGTGTAACTGAGCGCCGCTTGGGCTGATTCCTGCATGATCTCACCCAGTTGCCCCGTGAGCAGCAGGTTGCCTTTGCCAGGCATCACCGTCACCTCGACCGCAATGGTGTCTCCACCCCCCTCGGTCCAGGAAAGCCCCGTAGCCACGCCCACCTGATCTGCTTCTTCGGCCTGTCCATACAGGAACCTTGGCGGCCCAAGGTACTTGGGCAAAGTCTGCGGTAGGATATAGCGTGGCGGCCGCTTGCCTTCGGCCACCGACCTCGCTACCTTGCGGCATATGGTAGCAATCCCACGTTCCAGATTGCGGACGCCGGCTTCGAAGGTGTATTCACGGATCATGGCCTGCAGCGTCTTGACCGGAAAGCGTGGTTGTGTCAAACCGTGTTGCTCAAGCTGACGCGGTACCAGGAATTGCCTGGCAATCTCAATCTTCTCCTCTTCTATGTAGCCCGGAAACTCGATGACCTCCAGTCGGTCCCGCAGCGCAGGAGGGATGGGATCCAGGATATTGGCCGTAGTAATGAACATCACCTTCGAGAGGTCATATGCGACCTCCAGGTAATGATCTGAGAAGCAGTAGTTCTGCTCAGGGTCCAGGGCCTCCAGCAGGGCCGCGGAAGGATCACCACGAAAGTCAATCCCCACCTTGTCGATTTCATCCAACATGAACACCGGATTCATCGCCCCCGCCCGGCGCATGGTCTGGATAATCCGGCCTGGCAACGCACCGACATAAGTGCGTCGGTGGCCGCGAATCTCTGCCTCATCACGAATTCCTCCCAGGCTCACGCGCACAAACTTTCGTCCGAGGGCTTCCGCAATGGATTTGCCAAGAGATGTCTTGCCTGTGCCTGGTGGCCCCACAAAGCAGAGGATGGTACTGCCCATCTTGTCAGGTGCGAGTTTGCGTACAGCGATGTACTCCAGTATACGCTCTTTCGCCTTATGCAGGCCGTGGTGGTTTCTGTTAAGTGTCCTTTCAGCGTGAGCGATGTCTAGGTCATCTTCAGTAGACTGCACCCATGGTAGGTCTAGCAGCCAGTCAATGTACGTGCGGATGATGCTTGTTTCGGGAGCCCCTACCGGCATGCCCGCCAATCGGCTCAGTTCTTTTTCCGCCCGCTCGCGAACCTCATCCGGCATCTGAGCCTCCGAGATCTTCAGTTGCAGCTCTGAGATCTCTCCACTCAGAGGATCGCCTTCCGCCAGCTCACTCTGGATGACGCGCATCTGCTCGCGCAGGAAATACTCTCGCTGACTCTTGTCCACTGCCTGCTGCACTTGCGAATGGATACGGCTTTCCAGTTCCAGGACATCCAGTTCCTTGGCCAGCAAAGCGCTAACCTTCTCCAGCCGAACAAGTGGGTCCGCAATCTCCAGCAGCTCTTGCTGTTTCATCACATCCAGATTCAGGTTGGATGCTACCAGATCCGCAAGCCAACTAGGATGGTTTGCATTCATCGCCGTAACATACGCATCGTCAGGTATGTTCCGACTCAGGCGCACGATCTTCTCAAACAGAGTCAGGACTGCACGCATGAGCGCCTCAGCAGATAGAGAAGGTTCGACATGCTCGCCAACAGGCAAGACGCGCGCCAAGAGATATGGCTCTGTCTGCACCATCTCTACCAGACGCAGACGCCTGCGCCCTTGGACAGCAACGCTTGTCGTTTGATCCGGCATGCGCCAGACGCGCCCGATAACCGCCTCTGTCCCAAACTGGTACAGATCACCAACGCTTGGAACCTGAACCTCCGCCTCCCTCTGAGTGAAGACTGCGACCCGTTGCCCGCCCGCCATAGCAGCTTCCAAGGCTCTTACAGATCGATCACGGCCAACGAAAAGCGGAGTGGCCACGTGGGGAAACAACACTGTGTCCCGCACTGGCACCAGAGGAAGATCCTGTGCCTCAGTACTGGGATCCAGCAGGATCTCGGTTGGGAAAGAATCCAACTCCCAATCATCCATCATAAGAAAGCCAATAGCCTCCACAAGAGTGAGTCTAATATACCACATTTCACACGAAATGCAAGCTTCAGGCAGGTCTGGGCCTAGGCTGGCCTGCACCCAGGCGAACCAGCCGTCGTTGGCCGGGGCGCTTGCTTTCGCCACCAGAGTCCAGTAGAATTGAGTACAGAAACGGGTCTGGCACCTCAGGGCAAGGGTTCGCCACATGATGTCTGTACCGTGATTCGGATCCGTCACGTGCATGCCCGACAAGGAGCACGAGGCAATGGCCATCTACGAGTTCGAAGGACGCAGACCAAAACTGGGGCAAGGAACCTATGTCCATCCCTCCGCAGACATCATCGGGGATGTGACCATAGGTGACAACTGCTGGATCGGGCCAGGGGCTCGGCTGCGGGGAGACTATGGCGTCATTGTGGTGGGAGATGGAACCAGCGTTGAAGACAACTGCGTCATACACGCCCGACCCGGAGAGAGAACAGACATAGGAAGTGATGTCACCATCGGCCACGGCTGCGTGATCCACAACGCGACCATCCACGACCATGCTGTGATAGGCATGGGCTCGGTCATTAGCGACTGGGCCACCATTGGCGAATGGGCTGTGGTCGGAGAGGGTGCTGTGGTCAGACAGCGGCAGCAGATTCCCAGCGAGACCATTGCCGTGGGTGTGCCGGCAAAACTGCTGGACAAGCGCGTGAGCGAAGAGTACAAAACGCAGTGGTCACGCTTCAAGGGCATATATGCAGACCTTGCGTTGAGGTATCCAACCGGTCTGAAGGAGACCTGACGATGCAGGAAGCAAGGCTCTATGAGCGGCTGGATGGGGACAGGCTCAAATGCAACCTGTGTGCCCATCGCTGTACCATCAGCGCTGGCAAGCGCGGCGTTTGCCAGGTGCGGATGAACAAGGACGGCGTCCTCTACAGCTTGGTCTATGGCCTGGCCATTTCACAGGCCATAGATCCCGTGGAGAAGAAACCCCTTTTCCACTTTTACCCTGGCACGACAGCTTTCTCGGTCGCTACGGCAGGCTGCAACTTTCATTGTGCGTTCTGCCAAAACTGGCAAATCTCGCAGATGGTGCGCGACGAAGGGCGCATTGCGGGGCACGAAGCGTCGCCCGACCATCTTGCCTCCGCGGCAAGACACTATGGCTGCAAGAGCATCGCCTACACCTACACAGAACCGACGGTATTCTTTGAGTACGCCTACGACACAGCTGTGAGAGCTCAAAAGTGGGGCATCAAAAGCATCTTCGTGACCAATGGCTACATGACGGAGGAGATGCTGGATGCGTTTGGACCCCATCTCCACGCTGCCAATGTGGACTTGAAGGCCTTTAACGACGAGTTCTATCGCAAGATCTGTGGTGCGCGCCTGCAGCCAGTTCTGGACGCGATCAAAGCGATGAAGAAAAGGGACATCTGGGTGGAGATCACCACACTCGTAGTACCCGGTCAGAACGACTCCATGGACGAGCTCCAACACCTGGCCGAATTCATCGCCCAAGAGGTCGGTGTGGAGACGCCATGGCACGTGAGTCGTTTCCGTCCGGACTATGAGATGCGGGACGTGCATGCCACACCGCTATCCACACTCCGTCGAGTGCGTGAGATCGGTCTCGAGGCCGGCCTGCGCTATGTCTACGAGGGCAACGTGCCTGGCAGCGAGGGAGAGAGCACTTTTTGCTACAACTGCCACAACGTACTGATCCGGCGCTTTGGCTTCAGCATCCTGGAAAACGTGATCCTGCCAGAATCTACATGCCCATACTGCGGAGTTACCATCGACGGTGTCGGGATGTCTGGCAAGCAAGGCCGGAACGGATAATCGGGGCGAGGTGAATTGCACACTTCCTGCCCGCCACAGACGACGCACGGCCACTCGCACCAGATCTGTGCAGGCAGCTGTTGCCTTGTCGGGGAGGCGGCCCCCGACGCGGCGGGGTGAACAGCTAACCAAAACGGGATGCTGCGTTTTGTCTTCAGCTCAGTGTCAGCCGAGGGCGAGCTCCACTGTGGCCTTGTCGACCAAGGTAAAACCTGCGCGCCAGAGACCGGGCGAAACCTTGCGCGGCCACTGAACGCGGCCATTGACGGAGACGGTGCCCACACCATACTCCGATCCTTCCGGGACCATGAACAGCAAGTTTCCAAACTGACGGCCTGGCTTCTCCATCCTCACCACCAGGCGATCCTCCCGCAAACGCACGTCCTTGATCTCCACAGCCCCCTGCAACACGTGAAAAGTCGAGCTCAGCACTTGAGGCTGCTCGGAAACCGCCTTCAGCATCAGCAGTACGGTCTCGTGTGGCTGATGCGGGTCAATAACCACCTCGTCGCCTGTCACCCCCAGGTAGCGCTGACGCCAGTAGTTGTACGCGTGATAGGCACCGGGAGGCAGGCCCAGTTGCGACAGAGTCATCCTCGTAACGCACGATCGGTCGTTCCAGTTCAAGAGAGCAGCGATCCACCACGATCCCCAAGAAGCTTCCACCGGCAGCACCAACAGCTGAGGGCGTTCGTGCTGAAACAAATCCAGGGGGATAGCGCTGCGACCATATGGTGGCAGCACACGACGCAGGTACTCCAGCCTGCCGCGCCGCATAGAGACCAGGTTATCGCTGTTGAGAACAAGTCCGCCTGTCAGTGCGACCATCGTGGTGAGCGTGCGCATCTCGTTTAGGACCAGGTTGGAGTCATCACCACGTGGCCTCAACAACAGGCAGTCCGGATCGTTCAGCCAGAGCTTGCCATGCATGTAACTGCGCGCAACTGCGTTTAGAATCGCATTTGCGGTCGAGGGAGCAGACAGATCCCGCCAGAAGGGCTCCCAGTCCACATGCACATCGGGGCCGACGCGCATGCCATCAACCAAACCAACTGATGGTCCCAAGGGCGCACCGCAGCCAAGCAGGAACTTGTCGCCGACGGTAGCGCGGATGACTTCCATCCCTCTCCGCAGAGCCTGCGCCCGCGTCAGGCGCGAATCGTCACGCATGCCAGGCAGTGCGGCAGCAAAGAGAAAGTCTATCTTGAAGAAACCAAAGCCCCATTCCTCACTGAGGGTGCGGAATGTCCGCTGCAGCCAAGCTTGCACGGCAGGCAGGGACACGTCCAAGGCGTAGATATCCTTTCCCCAGTGCTGCCAGGCCAGGACAGGTTCCCGCTCTTGATCGCGTAGTATCCAATCCGGATGTTCGGCGTACAGCTTTGACAAGGCGCTGGTACCAAAGGGGGCAATCCAGATCCCTGGGCGATAACCTGCTCCTGCGATTCGTTGAGCCGCGGCTTTCATGCCATCAGGGTACTTGGCATGATCAACGTCTGTCCAATCACCAATCTCTCTTTCGTAGCCATCGTCAATCAGGATGACATCGAGAGGCAATCGCTCTTCCTGAATCTGGGCCAGGTTGCTCAGGACGTCCTCAGCGCTCTCCTCGCCAAAGTAGTAGTACCACGTGCACCAGCCGGTAGGCACCTCCGCAGCCACGCGCGCATGCATCGTTTCGCCCAAGCCAGTTGCGTACGAGTCCAACAAGGCGAACGGATCGTTGCCCGCGGTGAGCAGCAGCGTCTCAGAAGACAGCTTTTCTCCCGGTGCCAGTGGGACGCCATCCGCGTAGCAGACGGCGCGCAGACTCTGAAACTGGAGTTCGCTGCTTACCCCCAACCGTATCTCCGCCAGCTGATCTGCGGCCGAGATGAATCCTAGTAGCAGTGCAGGACCAGGCACGCCGTGCTCAGGAGCGCTCTCACGGCTGGAGCCGATTACCGTGAACCATTCACTGCTCACTAACTTCATGCCGGGCGGCACTTCATGAGGTTGGTGTTTCGTGCGATAGTCCTCAGTGTTTGGGTTCACCCATATGCCGTCAGCAAGGTGCCGTGCAAACGTCGGTGACCAGGACTGCCAACCATGCTGGTAGAAGCGCCATGTGCCTGGCGCTGATGCCAAACCCAGCGCGCCACCGCGCTGAGCGTCGACATCAAGCACACGCAGCTCCACGATGTGGATAGTGCCAGGTCCCCTGTTCTTGACTTCCAGGCGCAGACGCTTGTCTTCGGCGGCAGATAGCTGCCACGTCAGCTCTACTCCGTTGCTGGCAACACCCAGGTTGATGTGATCCCGCGCCAGGCCATACGACATCTGGTGGCCAGCCAGCTCCAGCTGCCTGCTTTGGCCATGCTCATCTCTGTACAGCACCCCTGCTGTTGCTCGGTCCACAAGCGTCTTTGACTGCTGCAGGAATTGCACGAGGCCAACTGCAGGCTCTAGCACAAGCTGATCATGGATCTGAATGGTCTGCTCAGCCATAGCGCCCCCTCGATGACCGTGACCCAGTTAAGAAAAGAGAGAGGCCACGTGTCTGGCCTCTCTCAACTCCATCACTGCTCAGCCCTAAAGATGGCGGGACACCGCTTCATATTGTTCGGCGGCTGTAAGCGGCATGATAAACATCACACATTCAGGTGGTATTGACGCCCACTATCCTACTCTGTGGCATGCAACCCAGTGCAATTCGCCCACATCCTTGAACTCGGGCTCGACAACATCGCACGTCCCAGCGATCATGACCCCGCAGCGGGTGTGGAAATGGCAGCCCTTGGGTGCATTAGCTGGGCTGGGCACATCTCCGGTCAGAATGATGCGCTGGCGCCGTTCCTCCACCGCTGGATCGGGAATCGGCACGGCTGACAGCAGTGCCTGCGTGTAAGGGTGCAGCGGGTTGGTGTAGAGTTCGTCACGTGTGGTTAATTCGACGATCTTGCCCAAGTACATCACCGCGACGCGGTCGCTGATATGTCTGACCACCGACAGGTCATGAGCAATGAAGAGATAAGTCAGGTGGAACTGTTCCTGCAACTCTTCCAGCAAGTTGATGATCTGAGCCTGAATGGACACGTCCAGAGCCGAGATGGGCTCGTCGCACACGATAAAGTCGGGCTGCACCGCCAGAGCTCTGGCCACACCAATGCGCTGCCGCTGTCCCCCAGAAAACTCGTGGGGATAACGATTGACAAAGTACCTGTTCAGACCGACCACTTCTAACAAGTCCATGACCCGATCGCGCATGGCCTTGCCCTTGAGGATGTTGTGCACATCCAGAGGTTCGCCAACGATGTCGCCTACCGTCATGCGCGGGTTCAGAGACGCGTATGGGTCCTGAAAGATCATCTGCATCTTGCGTCGCATCCGGCGCAGTGGTTCCCCTTTGAGATCGCACAGATTCATGCCCTCAAAGAACACATCACCCGCAGTGGGGCGATAGAGCTGCAGGATTGCGCGGCCGGTAGTGGACTTGCCGCAGCCACTCTCGCCTACCAGGCCTAGGGTTTCACCCCGGCGGATGAAAAAGTCCAGGCCGTCAACCGCCTTGATGTCCCCAACGTGGCGCTGGATGACAATCCCCTGTGTGATGGGGAACCACATCTTGAGGCCTCTAACATCGAGCAGGATTTCGTTCTCAGACATCTTATCCTCTTCCTCCCGTCACATCCACCCAGCAGGCAACGACATGCCTCCGCGCCACCGTTTCCAGTGTGGGATTCTCCTCCAGGCAGCGGTCGAGGGCGAAGCGACAACGAGGTGCGAAAGGACACCCAGGAGGCATGTCGATCAGATCCGGTGGCAGACCCTGAATCGGCGTAAGCTTCTCTTTTCGTGCTGCGTCCAGACGAGGGATGGAACCCAGCAGTCCAAGCGTGTAGGGGTGACGTGGATCTGCGTACAGATCCGCCACGTCCGCCGCTTCAATAATGTAGCCAGCATACATAACGTTCACGCGGTCGGCCAGTCCTGCGATCACTCCCAGGTCGTGGGTGATCCACATCACCGCCATGCCGATCTCTTCCTTCAACTGCCTGACGAGGTCTACAATCTGCGCTTGAATCGTCACGTCCAGGGCCGTTGTTGGCTCATCGGCGATCAGCAACTGCGGGTTGCAGGACAGCGCCATGGCAATCATCACCCGCTGGCGCATGCCGCCGGAAAACTGGTGTGGGTAGTCATCAATTCGACCCGCGGCATCGGCAATGCGTACCAGCTCAAGCAGTTCGATGCTGCGTTGTCGGGCCTGCTTCTTCTCCATAGCCAGGTGCAATTCGAGTGCTTCACTCACCTGCTGACTGATGGTGAGGACAGGGTTCAGAGAAGTCATAGGATCCTGAAAGATCATTGCAATCTTGTTGCCGCGCACGGAGCGGATCTCTTCTTCATCCATCGTCAGCAGATCACGTCCCTGGAACAAGGCCTCTCCACCCACGATTCGGCCTGGGGGCGACGGGATCAGGCGCATCAGGGACAATACGCTCACACTCTTCCCACAGCCGCTCTCGCCCACGATACCCAGGGTTTCACCCTCATTCAGATCGTAGGC
>SMTZ1_10001799_pt1 | contig 28988 bp, 41 predicted proteins | sample DeeMarSWOR136_30_FD_25667 | JGI IMG/M metagenome (IMG submission 25667) | reverse complement strand
AGTTTTTTAAGATCAAGTTCCTCAAGCTCTTCTTCATCATAACCTATCATTGCTTTAAGAAATTCCCATGTTACTCTGAATTTTTCCCTGAAACCCATCTTTCTCCAGGCTCTTTTAAGGGTAACTGAGATATCTCTGTCAACCAATGCAACTTCCAGATTATGTTTTTCTGCTTCTTTCATTGCAGCTATCATCTCAGAGCCAGGTTCAACTCCATATTCCTTGCCAAGTCTCCTTTGAATTGATGATAAAAAAGTCTGAGCAAGCATTAAATAAGCATTATTTGATTTTAAAAGATCTGTAACTGGTGTATTTTCCCATTTATCCTTTTTAGTTATTGCTTCATGTCTTCTTTTACAAAGTTCAACTGCTACAATATCAGGTTTATATTCTTCAATTGCTTCCTTAACTTCTTTAACGCTATCTTCAGAAATATGAGCAGTTCCTATCAATATAATATTGTCGTTTATCTCTATTTTCAATTTATCTTCCTTTTAGCTCTGAAATATTTACTGCTATATAAAAAAAACGTAATTAAATTTCAGCTTCAAAATCTTCAACTTCAGGTTTAAACTCTTCATAGGATTTTATCTTACCTTGTTCTTTTAGTACAGCTCTTGTTAAAAGCCAATAAACAAGTGCAAGTGCCCTTCTTCCCTTATTGTTTGTTGGGATTACCAAATCAAGATGTTTTGTCTCATTATTTGTATCACATAGACCTATTACAGGGATACCAATGTTTTTTGCCTCATGTAAAGCTTGCGCATCTGCAAGAGGATCAGTAAGTATCAGTAATTCAGGCTCAAGAAAACCTTTAGAATTTGGATTTGTAAGAGTTCCAGGCCTAAAACGACCATCAAGAACTTGGATACCAGTATATTCTGAAGTCTTTTTTATTGGTTTTTGACCGTATTGTCTTACAGAAACTATTAAAACATTAGAAGGATCATATTTAACTATAAATTTTGCAGCAGTTTTTATTCTATCATCGGTCTTTTTAACATCTATTATATAAAGTCCATCATTTCTAACCTTATAGATAAAATCTTTAATGTCTGCTGTTTTTTGTCTTGTGCCAATATGTGCTCCTGATGTCATATAGGTTTCTTCAGGAACAGACATACCTTCCTCTTCTTTTTTTTCTTCTTCGGGTTTCTCTTTCTCTTCAGCCATATTGTTACTCCAGTATTATGTTTTATTAATTCTTTTAACAGTTATTGGTATTGCATCTTCTCTAAATTCAAGCATAGCAATATCAATTGGGGAAATAACATCTTTAGGTATTTTTATTAAGACGGGAGCCCCCATTGAAATCTGTAGGGCACGAGCTCCAACAATACGTGCTTTTTCAAATCTAGTATAATCCAAACAAATACACCATATCTTATGAATAATAAGTGCACCAAATACTGGAAGCATTTAAAAAGCTTACTCTTAATAAATAAAACACTAATGTCCTGTTATACTTTGACTTTCGGTAAATTCAGCATTACGATTTGAAAACTCTTCTAGAGCTAACTGCATATCTATTGTTATATCTCTTAATAGTTGATCCAAAAATTCATTTTTAAATTCTTTTACACCATCCACATCAGAAAAAAGTTTTCCAAGATATCCGTTATCCCCCTTATGTATTTCAATATTATATAGCGTTTCTTCCATATTAACCCCTCTACTCTATAGTAATAAAACACGATGAATATAAAAATCTTTCGAATTTAATTATTTTTATATCATTTTTTCTAAAAGTTTATTTATCTCTTTTCCCCTATATCCTAAGGCACCTTTTTTTGAAAAAGATCTCTTTATGCTATTGTATCCCTTTTTTGGTGGACTTAGTCTAAATATAGGTTTAATATTAGGGATTTCCTTATAACTGAATTTGTTTTCGATTATTGCATTACTTAGTTTATCAAATTTATCATAAGAAGTGGCAGATTTCAAAAAATCCTCTGTAAGGACCTTATCTCCACCTATCTTACCTCTTGAACTGATTAATTTTGAGAGCACTTCTTTATCAATTTCTCCCCAGGTAATATAGTCCTTTGCAACTTGTAACATACCTTTTATATTTGGTTTTTCTTCAAGTAAAACACAATGATTTGTCCTAGTTAGATTCAATAATTCAAGGGTTTTTTTTATATCAGGTTTAATGTTTATTTTACCACGAACTCTTACTGCTGCATATGTCATATTATTCTTTCTCCTTTACTTTTATTTCCTCTTCTTTGATTTCTTCCTTGGCTATACCGATACTACCTGATACAATACCAACTTTTGCAATCTCATTTTTCATAATTCTCATTTCTGAGTTCTGTTTAAGTGCATTAAAAACCGCTTTTGCATAATTTACAGTTGTTTTTGTTTTACCTTTCGTAAAAGCCCAACAGTCTTTTATACCTGCAAGTGTAAGTATTTTTTTTGCTACATCTCCTGTCGCAAGACCTATTCCATGTGGAGCAGGTTTAAAAATTATTACAATGGACCCGCTCTTTCCTTTAATTGCATAGGGAACAGTATGAGGTTGTCTGCAACCACATTCCCATGAACCGCATCCTCTTCTAATTTCAATTATGTTTAATTTAGCATTATCTATTGCTTTTCTAATACTTGAGCCGACTTCTTTACCTTTTGCCTGACCAAGTCCGACATATCCATCTTTATTACCAACAGCAACAGTTATTACAAATTTTACCCTTCTACCAGAATCAGTCATACGTTGAACCATATTAACATCAATTACTTCATCATCGATTTCAGGGAGTAATGAATCAACAATTTCTGGTTCCCTGAGTGGAAGACCTGATTTTAGGGCATCATGCATATTGGTTATTTTTTTACCTTTAACCATTCTTCCAAGCTTTGTCTTTGCATCCCATTCAACAGAGACAGGTTGAGAAGTTCTACCTTTTTTAAAGGATTCACTGTTTCTCTGTCTTTGTCTTGCTATTGCCATTATTTACCCCCAATGATTTTATTTTTAATTTCTACTAAATCGTTCATTATCGCTTTATCTAGGTCCTTACCCATAATCCTATCCTCACTTGGAATTTTTTCTTCGCTATGCGGACAAGTAATACCTGCATCAACAACACCTTTTATTGTAGCAAAAATTTTTGAACCAGTTACAGGTGAATGTTGACCTATATCAACCACACATTCTTTTATCCCTTTTTCTGATACTTTTTTACCTGCAAGAAGTCCGGTTAGATATGCTGCAGGGATTGTAGAAGTTGAATATTTCCATTTATACTTGTTTACAAGTTCAGAAGAACTTGCTGCAGCAATGATATTGTCTCCATTTTCTTTGTATTCAATGAACTGGATACGGGTATTTTTGATTGATTTTCTTATTACTAGTCTTACTTTTCCTGATCTAAGTAGTTTTAATCTTTGTCTGTAGTCAGTTCTTCCTTCACGTCGTCTTCTTGGTTTAACGCTATATCTAGGTCCATGCATTATTGTTTTTCCTCCTTTATAATTCCATCTGAAATCAAGTGAGTTTTAAGGTGATGCTTACTTCTAAATTCACCGCCCTTTGCTTTCATGTAATATTTGCGATAAATTGATTTATTTATCTTTTTTTCATCTCTAAGCTGTCTCAAATATATTCTAATTGGACGTATTGTTTTTATCCAGAGCTCTTTTTTTGGTAAACGTGCATACTTTGCACCCTTTCTAGATCCATGACCACTTCTACGTCCTTTCTTTTTCTGTATCATATTAAATTTCTTTCGTCCACTTGAAATACCCTTTTTTTGTCTACTTTTTATTGCTTTACCAATGATTAATAGTCTAATATCGTCTTTTGTAACTGCTTTTGCAATCTCATCAAGCTGGTCATGATCCATCCAAACTCGATTCACACCACATTTGAGAAGTGAAGCAGACATTCTCTTTTGATTTCTTAAATCAGTCATTTTAATCCTCTCACACATTAAGTATTCTTACTTCCAACTCCTCAGCTTTCTTTTCAATGTCAATTCGTTTTTTTGTTCCAACTGTACTTGAAATCCTAACAGCTTCTATTTTTGGATCGACTCCTTCAAGATCACCTACATTACTAACAATCACTTCCTTAAATCCTGAGGGATGAAGTCCACGGGTTTCCTTTGGACCTCTAAAACCTATTCTTACTTTATTTGGTCTATATCTTAGATTTCTTCTCATCTTTGAAGTAATACCATCAGGCCTACGCCAGTTCTTTGGAATTCTTTTATATCTGAACCATTCTTCTCTTAAGAAGTCAGGTGTTCTACTTTTTATTTGTTTTCTAAGTCTAAGTTGTTCTATTTTCTCCTTGCTAAGTTTTGGTTTCTTTTTTACCTTGTATTCTTCTTCCTTGATTTCTTCTTCTTCCTTTTCCTCTTTTTCTTCTTTTTTTATCTCTTCCTTTTTCTTTTTTTCTTTTTGTGTTACTTCTGGTTTTTTTACTTCCTTTTGTTTAGGACCTTTTGTTTTTTCCTTTTTTTCTTGAATATATTCCTTAAAATGATTATTAATTTCTTTTGCAAGAGTTTCAGTAATACCATCAATTTTAATTAAATCCTCAGTTGATGCTTTCTTAATTTTATCAATTGAATCAAAACCTTTTTTTATTAGAAGCTCAGCTTTTGCTTTTCCAATTCCCTTTATTTTTGTAAATTCCTTTATTAGCTCGTCTTTTGCCATGTTTATTTGCCTCCTTTGCTGATTCTATATATGCCATCTTGAAATATCCTAATATCTCGTTTTTTAACCATAGCAGCACGTTCAATATTTGCAACAGTTTGTCCAACTTTTTCTTTATCAATTCCTTTTACTGATACGTCATCACCTTTTACTTCTACGGTAATTCCTTCTAGAATCTTTGCTCTACGAGCTGACCGTTCACCTAGAAAATTTTCAATTACAAATTCATTCCCATCAACCGATGTTTTAATTGGAAAATGTGAAAACACAGTTTTCATTTTATATTCAAAACCTTCTGTTACTCCTTTAATCATGTTATTAATATGAGCAATAAATGTCCCTATGAGAGCTTCTTCTTTTCTTCTAATATCTCTTCCATTTATTTCAATTAAATTTTTATCAATTTTTATACCTATTTTTGGGTGTATAAATTTTCGTGAAAGCTCTCCTTTTTCACCTTTTAACTTTAGAATGTTACCTTCTATAGTTGCTGTTATCATTTCAGGAATTGAGATTTTTTCTTTAATTTCAGTTTTTTTAACCATGGTCAATCACTCATAATTTTTAGTAAATATATGCTAAAAGTTTCCCCCCAATTCCATTTTCCTTTGCTTCACTTTGAGATACAATTCCCTTTGTAGTTGTAATAATTAATAAACCAAAATGTTGAGCTGGAAGATATCTTGCTTCCCATTTATCCAGTTCATCTCTTTTAATTGGATATCTTGGTTTTATAACACCACAATTATTTATGTTTCCCTTAAGTTTTACTTGATATACACCTGCTTTTCCATCATCAATAAATTCATATTCGGTGATGTAATTTTTCTCCTTTAAAAGGTTTAAGACACCACCTATCAGTTTAGAAGAAGGCTTTATTATGCATGTTCCTATTCCTTTTAATTCTGCATTTTTCATTGTTGATAAAGCATTTGCGAGTGGATCATTTAACATTGATTATTTGCCTCCTTTAAGAATATTTTTTAAATCCCATTTCTTCTGCTTTTTCACGAAAGCATTGTCTGCACATATGCATACCATATGCTCGTATTAAGCCTCTTTTTCTACCACATCTCTCGCAACCTTTGTTTCTACCGTAAACCTTTTTTTTCTCCTTTATTTTCACTTTATGACCTCCACATTAAACTTTTCAGAAAAATATTTCATTGTTTCTTCTTTTTTCACTTTGTATCTATGTGGAATTTTTCTGGGTGCTATACGTCTATGTTTAACTCTGTATCCAGGTTTTTTCATTGTAATACAAACATCCATTCCAAAAATGCCAATGTTTGGATCATATTTTTGGCTTTTAAAGAGGGTGTGATCTGGTATACCAAAAGATAAATTTCCCTCATCATCAAAAGAGTAATCTGCAATTTTATTTTCTCTTGTACTAAGAGCTTCTTTTAAAAATTCTATTGAATCCTTATTTCGTAGGGTAACCTTACAACCTATCGGCATTCTTTTTCTTATGCCCCAATCTTTATTAGTAGTTCTTGAAAGGGTTTCTACAGGTTTATGACCAGTTATATTTTTAATTACTGTTTCTGCCTTTTTTAATCTCTCACCTGCTTCACCCACTCCAATGTTAACAGTGACTTTTTCAATTATTGGCTCAAAGAGTTTTGCTTTCTTATCTGGATCCATTTTTTTTGTAACAGGTTTTTTCTTGGTTATTTTTTTATCTTTGGTTTTTTCAGCACTCATTGTATCTTCACCTCAGGGATTTCTACTACCGGTTTATCCTTTCCAATTGGAAAAACATAATAATGAATAGTTGAGAAATCCTTTTTACCTTTCATTTTAGCAAGATTTGGTTTGGAGGAAGGAATAATTTCAATATCTTCAATATTTGCTACTTCACCGATATGACTTCCTCCAATAATCATTGAAACAGTCCCTTTTTCAAATTTATAGTTATCACTTATTTTATTATCTTTAAAAGATATTTTTAAAACATCCCCCGTTTTATATTCATCTTTAGGTATAATTTGATTTCTACCATCATGAAAATTAAGTTGAATTTTTTTATTTTTTAATATTGTTTTATTTTCAATTCTACAAAGTTTCCATGATGCATCTTTTGAATTTATTGATACCAATGTTAATTTACCACTTTTATCAAATAAAATCCTGTAATCCTTTTTCAGTTTTGGAATTGAAATAACATCCATTAGTCCACATGGAAACTTATAATTTTTTCTTTTAACTCCGTCTACTAATATTTCTCCATTTGAAATAATTCTTTTTGCTTCCCTAAGATAATCAACTAATTTTAAATAATCCCTAACAATAATTCCAAGAGGTATTGATTCTTTAAGAGGATGAGGACCTGGTGATGGTTTAATGGTCCATTGTTTTTCTTTTTTATGAATATTTAGTGTTCTTGGTGCATTTAATCGCTTTAAATGTTTACTCATTTATTTTCCTCCTTTTCTTTTGAAGGTTTTTTTGGAGATTTTGTACTTGGTTTCTTTTTTACAGTTGTTTCTTTCTTTTTTGCGGGTTTTTTTGGAGTGGTAGTTTTTTGCTCTCCTTCTTTTTTAGGAGTTTTCTTTTTTGGTTCTGGTTTTTCTGGTTCTTCTTTTTCTATGATTTCTTTTGTTTCTTCTTTTTCTTCTAGTTCTTTTTCTTCCTTTTCTTTTAATTTTCTTTCTTCTTCTGCTTGTTTTATTTGTGCTTCTGCTTCCTTTTCAATTTCCTTTTTTACCTCTTCAGATAGTCCCCTTTCGAATTTTTTCCTTCTCCATTTATCGGTTAAATTTAATTTTGTAATTATTACATTACTCGGATGAATAGGCTTTGCAATTTTATTTCCATCAGCTTTTGTCATTGTAATTCCTTCAATTTCTAGGCTTCTTCTGTTAACATTTACACTAGCCACTTTGTCTTCATGCCCCTTATAACTGCCTCTCATAACTTTGACAGTATCCCCTTTTATCACAGGCAAACTTCTTTTATCATATTTTAATAAAAGATCTTCTATGAGATGAGCAGAAATACTCTTTCTTTTTTGATGTTGGGGATTGTTAAATAATATTTTTCTTTGTTTTCTTGATTTTATAGATACCATCATTATCCTCTCATACAATAATTGAAGCATTTGAAGCAATTTTTGGGAATCGTTCTGCTGCTTCAAGGGCAACAGGTCCTTTAATCATAGAACCTTTTGTATCTCCTGTTTCGGTAACAATTACTGCAGCATTGTCCTCGAATTGAACCATTGTACCGTCTGACCTTCTGAAAGGTCTTTTTTGTCTTACAATTACTGCTCGAAGCAGCTGTCTTCTCATGTCTGCAGCTCCTTTTTTAACACTAATTATTATCATATCACCAATTCCAGCCTTAGGATACCTTCGATGCGTTCCCTTAAGCTTTGGAGTCATTACTATTTGTACGACTTTTGCACCTGTATTGTCAATGCATTCAAGTCTGGCTCCTATGGGGAGCCCTCTTGTTGCAGTTCCTGCGATTCCTTTCATTTATAATTCCTCATCATATTTTTTCAATAGTTACAAAGGAGATTGTTTTACTTAGAGGTCTACACTCAGCAATTCTAACATTATCTCCAACATTTAATTTCATGCAAGGGGAACAATGAGCTGAATATGTTGAAGTTCTTTTTTCATATCTTTCGTATTTTGGAATATAACGTGTATAGATCCTTTTTACAAGGATTGTATTATGCATTTTTAATGAAGATACTACTCCTTGAATAACTTGCCCTCTTACAGGCAATGTCCCATGAAATGGACAATTTTTATCTTCGCAACTTTCAGTTGGGCTGTTAACATTTAACCCTATATTTCTTGCTTTATCTTTTTTTTCTGACAATTTATTCACCTTATTTTTTTAATTCTATCTTCAGGTCTAAATGCAATTTTTGAACCAATAAGCGTTATTTTTCTTCCGCAGTATTTAAATTCAAATGTTGCAGTTTTTTTTGGAATTATTTTTTCTTTATCTTCAATCTCTATTAGGAAAGTATTTTTTGTCTCGTCCAGTATTAAACCAGATTTGCCTTTCCAATTAGGATCTGTACATTCTTTTATTTTTACATGCAGTCCTATTAGTTCTTCTCTTGCAAATTTTCTTTCATACATACTGTCACCTCCTAGATATTTGAGACTGCATTAGTTGATTGAATTAATTCTAAATTTCTATTCTACTTCAACCATAAATCCCATTTTTTCTAATGTTTCTTTTACTTTTGTTCTGTGGTCTCCTTGAAGTTCAATCTTTCCATCTTTTATTGTTCCACCACATGCACATTTTGATTTAAGTTGTGTAATTAGAGCATTCATATCCAAATCATGAGGATTTATACCATCTACGATTGTCATCATTTTTCCATACCTTCTTTTGTCAACCGCGATTGTAATTTTTTGTTGTTCTCGAGCTATATCTTCGCATACACAGATTTCTTTTGGCAGACCACATACTTCACATATGTCGCTCATTTATTTTTCTCCTTCCTCCCGCATGATAGTTAGGAGTTTTGCAATTTCCATGCGTAATTGCCTGATTTTACCAGGTGAAGGTGGAGATCCACCCATTGCAGCTACTCCTTTCTCATGCATTAATTCGCTTTTTAACTCATTGAGTTTTTCACGCCTTTCTTCAGGTGTGAAATCTCTAATTTCTTTAGCCTTAAGAACCATTAAATTTACCTCTTGATGTATTTTTTTAAGCTTTTTACAATATTTTCAGCCGTTTTTCCACCGATTCCATCAATTGTTGCTAAATCATCAACATCCATATCATACAATTCTTCAATAAAATTTATATTTGCTTTTCTAAACTTCCTTACAACAGAAGGACCAATTCCCTGTATTTCAGCAAGTTTTTTAATATCTGTTTTCTCTTGAGGCTGAATTTCTTCCTCTTTTTCTTTAACTTTTTCTATAGGTTTTTCAGATTCTGGAATTTTTAATACAACTTCATCAGGTAGGATTGCATCTGGTTTCATAATTCCAACTTTAACACCAAGTACTCCTGCCTTTAGTTTTGCTACTGCATAACCGATATCCATTACCTCTTTTGCAGTCTGTCCACAATATTTTATATGACCTTGTGTGAATTTCTCTGTTCTATGTCTTGCCCCAGTCAATTTTCCTGCAATTATTACTTGACAACCCTTTGCTCCTGCATCCATAATTCTTCTTACTGTTGAATGCCCTGCACGTCTGAAATGCCAACCTCGTTCAAGTGCTTCTGCAAGTTTTTCTGCCATTATTTTTGCATTAAGTGATGCTCTACTTCCAGCTTCTTCAATTTCTATTTGAGGATTATCGACATTAAAATTTTCTTTAATTTCTTCTGTTAGTTCCTTGATTTTACTGCCACCTTTTCCGATTACCATACCTGGTCGTTCTACTAGAATATTAATTCTTGTTCCCATAGGGGTTCTTTGGATGTTCATACCTCCAAATCCAGCTCCCTCTATTTTTTTTATTAAGAACTCTTTAATTAAAATTCTATTTGTATTTTCTCTAATGAAATTTCGTTCTCCCGTCATTATTCTGCCTCTTCAATGATAATTTCAATATTTGTTGTTTTTCTATTTTTATCAGTGGCTCTACCTTGTGCTCTAGGCATAATCCCTTTAATCACTCTGCCACTATAAGTTGAAATATGTGATATCTTCATATTTTCAACATCAAATCCTTTATATTCTGCATTGTTTTCTGCATTTTCTAAAGTTTTTAGCATATATCTAGCTGCTTTTTGTGGATAACTACCCGGTCCAATACTTTTTTGATGGGCACGTTTTTTATTGTGAAATATTGCTGGCAGAGGACTTTTCATATCAATTATTTCCTGTAGTATTTTTTTTGCATCCTCTATTTTCATACCTTTAATTGCATAAGCAATATTCACAGAATCTTTTCTTGAGCAATGTAGCTCATAGCCATATGCTTTAGCAGTTTTATCTGGATCTAAATCAGTTGAATATTTCATATTTCATCACTTTAACGGCATAAATTTAGAGGATCTAGTCGCACCCACACCAGGACCTGTATGTTTAACAGATTTCCTAGTCAATGCAAATTCTCCTAAATAATGTCCTATCATATTTGGTTTAATATCAACTATTTGAAACTCATTACCATTATGAACTTGGATTTTATGTCCAACAAAAGAAGGTAATATTACCATAGCTCTACAGTGAGTCTTTATTGTATCTCCAGGATTAGCTTGTTCAATATCTTGAAGAAGTTTATGTTGTTTGACAGTAAAACCTCTTTTAAGAGTCCTGCGCATTCTTGATGGAAGTAATGGCATTAATTCTTCAATTGTAAGTTTTTGTAATTCTTCAAGGCTAAGGCCTCTATAAGTAAATTCCTTTTTCTTAAACTCAATTTTTTTCCTTCTGGCCTTTCTTTTACTCCTAGATGAGCTTTTAAATCCTTTCTTTGTTGCCATTTAAATCTATTTCCTCCCAGTACGTTTTGCAGCAATACTACCAACTTTTCTACCTGGTGGTGCACCTCTTTTTACTGTTGAGGGTTTTCCAACATGTTGGTGCCCTCCACCACCGTGAGGATGTGAAACAGCACACATTGCTACACCTCTAACTACTGGATATTGTTTACCTCTAACCTTAAAACTAATGTGTTTTTTACCTGCCTTTAAAAAGGGTTTATCTTTTCTTCCTCCGCCAGCAATTACACCAATTGTGGCTCTGCATGATGAATTAAGAGTTTTAAATTGCCCAGATGGAAGTTGTATAACTGTTTTTTTCTTTTCATGTGAAACAATTGTTGCATTGTTTCCACTCGCTCTAACTAGTTTTCCTCCATCACCCGGTTGTAATTCAATGTTAAAAACTGGAATACCTTCAGGAATTTTACCTATTGGTATAACATTGCCAACATTAACCTCATATTTATTATCTGTATATTTTATTTTATCTCCAACTTTTATTCCTTCAGGTGCTAAAAATAATACATTTTTATTATTTGTTAACCTTACATTAGCAAGTGGAGCATTTCTACCTGGATCATGAATTATATCTTTAACAATACCTTCTTGATTATCTAGGCTATTTTCATATTTAATATTACCTTTGAATCTATGTGAAGGAGAGTTAAATTTGCTTTTTACTCGACCTCGTCTTTGTTGGATCAATCTTTTACCCATATTATCACCTTTAGAATATTCCAATCCTCATACCAATATCTTCTGCTTTAATATCTGGTGGAAATGTCACAACTGCATGTTTTCCTTTTTTTGTTATTCTCGTATTTACATTTTTAACTTTTACTTCAAACATTTTTTCTATTGAATCTTTAATCTGTTTTTTTGTTGCATTTCTTTTTACAACAAATTCTAAAGCATTGTTTTTTTCCATAAAATTCATTGTTTTTTCTGTTACATAAGGATGATAAATAATGTCATAAGGATCCATTATTTTGCACCCCCAATTTCTTTCAATGCAGATTTTGTAAAAATAGTAAGTCTTCCAGCAATTCCTCCTGGTGCTAAATGTTCAATATTAATATTTTCTGGTTTTACAATATTTACACCTGTCAAATTTCTAGAACTTTTAATTATATCATCCTTTTTTGAAACAATTAATATCGATTTTGGAATTTTATATCTTCTTCCCCTTGTCTTTCCTTTACCTGATCGTATATGCTTTCCATTTGTAGCACGGATTACATCTTCATAAATACCTATTTTGTCAAGAATATCTATTACATCTTTTGTTTTTTTAACATTTTCAAATTTATCTTCAACAATTATTGGTAATGTAATTTTATCATCAAATTTATGTCCTCTTTCCTTAACAATTTCTTTATCTTTTGTTGCAGCCAAAGCTGAATTTATTGCTATCGATTTTTCTTTTTTATTAATCTTTTCTTTCCAATCTCGTTCAACTTTTGGTGGATGGGCTCTTCTACCACCTACAACACAAGGAGCAAGAGCTGCTCTTCTTCCTTGAGAAAGTCTTGGAACCCTTGATTGCCCTCTGCCTTTTCCGACAGATGCAGTTGCATGTTTAGTACCGGCAAAAGGATCTGATCCATATGGTTGTCTCTTATTTGAATGAAGAACATTAAATGATTTCTTTATAATATCTGGACGATAAGCTGAATCAAAAACCGAAGGTAAATCAATCTTTTCAGTAGAGGATCCATCAATTTTATAAACATTAACCTTTGACATGTTTAAACACCCTGTTTACTTGTTGTTGATATGTATGATATCTCTGGTTTTTCGATTTTTACACCACGCTTGTATCTTACGGCATCTCTTAAGCTAATAAGACGTTTTGTAGGACCCGGAATTGAACCATGCAAAAGAATATAGGAGTTTCTTACAACACCATAATGTGGAAAACCACTAGCAGGAGTAATTTCCTCACCATTTTCACCAATTTTTAAGACACGTTTGTTATATTCTGTCCTTTGATGATACCCCACTTGACCTGCTTGTGGAACAGTTGATTGAATCCAATTTGGATGCCATGAACCAGCAGTTCCAATCATTCTACGATGTTTGGAGTTTTTATGAGTTAGAAGTTTCACTCCCCATCTTTTAACAGCTCCTTGAAATCCTTTACCTTTAGTAACACCTATTGTGTCGATCATATCTCCTTCTTTTAATACTTCATTTATTTTGATTTCTTTTCCAAGTAAGTTTTTTGCATAATTTATTTGTTCGTCAAGACTTCCACCGCTTATTCTCATTTCACGGACTTCAGGAACTTTTTTAGGGATACTTGTAACAAGTTTTGGTTGTGTATAAACAATAAAACGTAATTCATCAGCATCTTTTAATAAATCCCAGTTAGTTTTTTTATCTTTTTTTGTAAGAGGTAATACTTTTGATAATTCAGGATCAAGTGTATCAGCCCATTTCTCTCCTGTTGTTTGTAAACCATGTGATGTTTTCTTATAAGCTCTAACCGCAGCGATTTTTATTGGAGGTGTTTCGACAACTGAAACTGGCATTATTACTTCTCTACCGGAGGTAGTCGATGTTGGTCTGTAATCTACTACAAATGCATGAGTCATTCCTGCTTTATAACCTAAAAAACCTTGAATTTTTGGTTTATCAAATCCCTCTGGCCAACTTTTTATGTGCGGAGTTTCAGCTTTAGCTCTCTTTCTTGGCGAAAAGCCATGCGATCCTCTTTTTGGATGGTGTATATCAGGCATAAGATACCCTCTGAAATCTTATAATATGATAGATTTTATGTGTATTTTATCTAAACCGTGACATTTTTCAAACAGCTAAAAAAAGATTTTAAGCCATTTGATGTTGGGATTCTAAAAGAATTGCCCAATGATTGTCTGGTAAAGATAAGGAAGTATGGGATAATAACTTATATATTTAAATGTTATTGCGATTTTTTCTATAATAAGAAATATACAAAAAATGTTATGAAATTCTTAGGTTAATATATATTATAAAAGTTTAAATATAGAACTTTTATATGCCTGAAAAAAGGTTGATTATTATGAATAATAAGACAGCAGACCTAGCAGGTCCAGGAATTAGCACATACGAAAAAGTGGAAAAAATTCTACCTGATGATTATACTTCTATTTTAAATAGAAAAGAAACGCAAAAAGCATTGTATCTTATAAAAAGATATATTGAGGAAAATCTTGAAAGGGAACTTAATCTTCAAATGGTTACATGTCCTTTGATTGTTTCTGAAGAAAGTGGTTTTAATGATATGCTTGATCGAGATGGCTCAAGAACTCCTGTATCATTCCCATGTGGACTTGGGCTTGATAAACCAATAAATGCACAGGTTGTTCAAGCTGCAACAAAGTGGAAAAGATGGGCATTAAAACAATATGGAATGAATGTTGGTGAAGGACTTAATACAGATATGAGAGCAATTAGAAAAGACTATTTTTTAGACCATGATCATAGTTCATATGTAGGACAGTGGGACTGGGAAAAAGTAATAACTAAAAAAGAAAGAAATCTTGATTATCTAAAAAATACAGTTTCAAAAATTTGGAATGTTCTTAAAGGTGCTGAAAACTTAATTCTTGAACATTTCCCAAAACTTGAGGATGGTGGATATCCAAATTTACCAAATAAATTACATTTTATTCATGCTGAAGAAATACTTGAAAAATTCCCTGATTTACCAAGAAAACAAAGAGAAACAGAAATTTTGCAAGAATATCCTGCAATTTTTATTATTGGAATTGGTTGGGTTTTAGAAGATGGATATCCTCACGAAATGAGAGCTGCAGATTACGATGATTGGGTTACTGAAACAATAACGAGTAATGGAAACACATATCATGGACTTAATGGTGATATTTTAGTATGGAACCATGTTACAAAAAGACGGCATGAGCTATCATCTATGGGTATCCGAGTAACACCTGAGACACTAAAAAAACAACTAGAACTCAGCAATCTTGAGCATTATTTGAGTTTACCTTATCACAAGATGATTATGAACAATGAAATACCTCTTAGTATTGGTGGGGGAATCGGTCAGGAAAGAACTTACATGCTTCTTCTAAAAAAAGCACATCTTGGAGAAGTAAGTGTAACAGTTTGGCCAGATCAACTAAAAGATATATGTAGTAAAAAAAATATTCACGTTTTAGAATAATATAAATAAATTTTTAGGGATTTGGTTGAAAATCCCTATATATTTAATATTCGATTTAAAAGTGGAAAGTGATATTGTATTCTTTCTAGTATCTGAATTAATACTGGATTATTTATTGCCTTGTTTTTAAGTATAGTTATCTTATGTTGATTTTGATATCCTTCCCTATTAGCTGCATCCTTGGCATGTACAAGTATATTATAAGTTCCACTTTTCATATATGTATGACTAATTACTACTTCTTCTCCTGAAGCGTATGGGCCGATATAGTCTTCAGTAGTTCCGTCTTTCCAATTTATATGGTAATATAAATCGAAACCTTCAGGATCACTTGACTGAAATGTAAAGTCTAGTGTTTTTCCAGCCTTTGCTATTTTTGGTCCTGAAATTGAGGGCTTTTCAGGTGGTAAATTTACATTAATAGTTACAGTTAGTGGATCTGACCATTCCCCATTAGAATTGTTTGTATCTTTTGCTCTTACTAATACATGATACTCTCCCATCTCTGTCCAGGCGTATGAAGCCTCCATTGTTTCACCAGATTCATATGGTCCAATCCAGTGACTAGTAGTTCCATCTCCCCAATCAAACTCATAATAAAGATCATCTCCGTCAAAATCAGTTGATGTAGCATAAAAAGTTAATTCTTCGCCTTCAATTCCTTCTGATTGTCCATTTAATGTTGGTTTTTCTGGTGGTGTATTTAATTTACATACTTGAGCAAGTTCTCCAAGAGCTGCTGCAATTAATTTACTAACTCTTGTTGAATAATTTGTATCCATATTTTCAATAATATCTTGAGGTGAATGATAATATGGATTAAATTCGTATTCATGATACATAATTGCTGCATAGTTAAAAGTCCAGAAACTCGCATGGTCACTATTATATGCAGTTCCACTAGGGACAACAGTTAAACCAATATAGTTATAATAATTTTGACTTACAGCCTCAGTAAAATCTGTAATCCATTCTGATGCTGTATTTTCATAAATTTTAATGAAACTTGCCTGTGTTGGATTTTCTGCATAACCAATCATATCAGCATTTAATGCTCCAACAATATTATCACCATTTTGAGAAGCTTCCTCAGCATACTCATGACTTCCCAAAAGACCTTGTTCTTCACCATCAAAGGCAACAAATCGAATAGTATGATTGAACTCATATTGGCTCATAATATATGCTGCTGCAAGTACAGCTGCTGTTCCAGAACCATCATCATCTGCTCCAGGGCTACCTGAAACTGAATCATAATGTGCACAGATAATGTAAATTTCATCACTATTTTCATCAATTCCTTCTAGGGTTCCTTCAATGTTATTTCCATCGTATCCATAGTATGACCAATCATCATATCTTGCTTCAAGCCCATAACTGACAAATTCGTTATAGATATAATCCCCTGCTTCAGCACAGGCAGTTGACCCTGTTACTCTAGGTCCAAAATCTGTAAGATTTTCTAAATAACCTATTATCAGTGGTTCATCTAAATTTTCTAGAATTGCAATAATGGCTTCATGTTCTGATCGGCCAGCTCTTTTAGGTGGATTTAATATAATTTGATGATTTACAGTTTTTTCAAGTACAAAACCAAGTGGCATATCACCAGGATCTGGTGGTAATCTTCCATCATTCAAGTGTTTTACATTTTCTCTATAATTATCTTTAGGATCTTTACTAATAATAATATTTGTTGTTCCTAATGCTGGTATTGTATAAGCAATCAACAGCATACAAACTAAAATAATTCCTAACTTTTTATCCATTTTAAGCCTCCATCTTAACAATTGTTAAAATGTATGTATATTAATAATTTATGGTTAAATTAAAAAACTATTCTTTTGAGTCTTTATACACTTTTTGCATTAAAATAACATCTAAATGTTTTCCAAATTTAAAACCTACTTCCTTCATTATTCCAACATTTTCAAATCCAAATGTTTTATGTAAATATACACTTTTTTCATTACCTTCAGTAATTCTTGATATAATTACATGCAAACCAACTTTTTTACCTTCTTTGACAATGGATTCCATCAAATTTTTTCCATAACCTCTTCCCTGAAATTTCTTTTTTATATATAACGAGAGCTCTGCAGTATCAGAATATGCACATCTACTAGAATATTTACTAAGAGATGCAAATCCTATAATATTCCCATCTAAAGTGGAAACAAGTATTGGATTTTTTTGACCATGATTTTTAAACCATTTTTTTCGCTCATCAATTGTTTTTATTTCTGTATCAAATGTAGCTACTGTTTTGAGAATGGCTTCATTGTAGATTTTTGTGATTTCTTCCAAATCCTCCACTGTTGCAGACCGTATTTCAACCATGCTCTATTCCAAACTAATTAATTTGAAAACTATTTAATAAAGATTTATCTTTGATTTTGTTAGCAGTTTATATTTAAAATCTTTCTAATTTCTGTAGAAACATAGCAAGCAATGGGAATTTTACAATTAATCTATTTATAAAATTTATAAATACGAATCGATCATTTTCTTTACTTCGAGGCATTGTAATATCAAAGGTTTCCCAATCGCTTTCATTACCAAATACGTCTTTTGTTTTTGCTTTTATTGTGAAGGAATCACTTTTTGCCCAATAGTGAATTTCAGATGCTTCCTCACCTGAATGATAAGGTCCAAATTCTTCTATATTTCCATCATCCCAATCAACAATATACCAGATATCATTACCATTAGGATCTGTAGATAAAAATTTATATTCATAATGCAGACCTATTCGTCCTGAATTAGGTCCATTTATAGTTGGAATATTAGGTGGTTCATTTGAATCTTGAACCCAAACATTGGTTGTTCCACTAGCCTGGTTATTTTCACTGTCAGTTACATCTAACCTTACATTAAATACACCTAAATCTGTGTAAGTATGAGTTGTAGTAATACCATTTTGGTTTACCCCATCACCAAAATCCCAGTAATAATCGACAATTTCTCCTTCTACACCAATACTTTCACTTGCATCAAATGTTAATTCTTGACCTAAGTATACACCATATGGACCACCAGTATCAGCTATTGGAGGCCAATCAAAACTATCTGGATCGTAATCTGCCCAAGTAATACTAAGCGAATCAATATTTAAACTTCCATATGCAATATTAAAATAACCATCATATCCCCATCCTTGTCCCCAACTATTTTTACATATCCAGTAACCTCCCCCTCTAATTGAAGGGAGATCTTTCCATCCAATAATCATGATAACATGATTAGCACCAAATACTGGAAGTCTATAAGTAAAATAATATTGAGGATTATGATTTAAGGAACCCCATATCGTGAAAATATCTTTTACTTTAATATGTGATACAACTGGTCCTGTTTCAATAATTTGTGTTTTAATTCTTTCTATATCTTGTTTACTACCACTTACCGACCATGTTCCAAAATCCAAAATTGGTACCAATAACTCCTCCCAATTTTCACATTTGTCAGAGCATGGTATATCATCATCTGCCTTATATTCCAAACAAGATTCTGGAATTATTCCATTACAGTTGTTTCCTTGGGGAGTTGTTGCTTTTAAGAGTTCTAATGCTCTATGGGAATTTCCACCTCGACAACTTCCTGCCCCTTGAATACATGATAGCAAATATTGTTCAGAAAGATCTGGATTAAAATCTGCACAATCTTCTCTTATTTTTATCATACTTTCATAGATGCCTAGAGCTGCAAAAGCCCAACAACTTCCACAGGGACCTTGATATTTTGCAGGTGTAGTCCAATCTTTACCATTGTAATTTTTCCAACTAAATTCGCTAGGTGTATTTTTAGGAATTGGTTTATGTGAGGTATCAACAATTTTTGAAAAATCAATGGGATCTTCCATAATCGTATATCTTGAAATTATGTCATTGTTTCCTTCAAAATAACTATTTGTATTATCATCTGAAATGTTTTTATTGGATTGAATAACAACTTTATTAATTGAGCTGACCGAAGGTATAATTGTAATTATCATTAGCATACAAACCAAAATACAAATTAGTTTCTTTTTCATTTTTCTCCCCCTTTTTCAATTGTTTCTTTCTCAAATCTTAAATTGTAATAATCTATTGAGAAGGGGATTATTATTAATTATTCTTTCTATAATTTTAAAGAGTATATTAATATTAATCAAAGGATTATTTTGATTAAAATCTTTACTAACACTTTTAAGTGATAGAATAAATGTATGGTTTGTCTCCTGACCTTCTTGTATAGTAATTGTTGTTTCCTGTATCTGGTAACCTTCCATTATAACCCTTAATAGGTATTCACCTTCTGGAAGATCATTTCTTGTATACATGCTAAATGTTGTAGGTTTTGCTTGGATATCATACCACATATTTGTATCCTTGTTCCATGCTGCAACCGATGCATTTTTTAATGGAAGTCCAAGAAATGATCTTTTAGTAAATACTTTCAAACTTCCCGTTTGAGTGGGAACAGTATTTTTATCATTTTGTATGTCATATTTATAAATCCAATACATAAAATCCTGACCCCAGTTTACTATAACTGAACCTGCATTTATTTCATTTATACCATCGTTATCACAATCACCAATTGATACAACTGCAAGATCACCAAATGTAGGTAGAACTGCTTCTTCAACATAAGTAGTACCATTCCACTGAAGAATATGTACAACATCTGTACCAACACAAACCTCTGCTATACCATCGTTGTCAACATCACCGACATCTACTCCCTCAATTATTGAACCTTCACCATACCACTCTTTTTCATATTTAACCTCATAACTATCTCCATCCCATTCAAATATGATAAACAAAGGAGAAGAGTATCCAACATGAATTTCATTTTTCCCATCCATATCACTATCTTTTAATACACATGCAAAAGGATAGTAATCGTGACCTGTTGTTTTAATAACAGTTTCTTTGAATTCTTTTTTATCTTCATCCCAATCTAAGACAAAAACTTTATAAGCTGAACCTAAGACGATTTCATTTTTCCCGTCTTCATCGATATCCCCTACACCAGGCATATAAACAAATGTATAACCCTGAGATGAGATATCCCACTCAGCTTCTTTTACAACATTAAAACCATTCCATTTATATATTCCAATCTCAGGGACTTCGCTCCCATCATACATTGGACCACCACTCTGGATTAATTCATTTTCTCCGTCATTGTCATAGTCTCCAACATAACAATCTGCACTCCCCCCTCCATTTGCAAATCTCCAATTATTATAACCAATTATATCATATTTTCCATTCTTCCATTTGTGGATAGCTGTATTCCAACTTAAACCAATTTCATTTTTACCATCGCCTGTTAGATCACCAATTGCAAATCCACCTGCATCAAAATTTTTAAAGGGATAAAAAGGACAGTGTAAAGTATGCATCTCTAGATAGGTCTGTTTTTGTTCATCCCATTCAAAAATTCTAAGTCTACCATCTCTTCCACCGACCAATACCTCGTTGTCTCCATCATTATCACAATCTCCAATAGGTTGTGGTCCTTCATATCTTGCACCATATCGTCTATCAGATCCAAAATTCATTACCCACTGAATACCATAATCATTGCTGAAGGAATATTCTTTAGCATCATCTATAACATTTTTCTCATGATGTATATTTATATTTGCAGAGCCAATAGAAAAGTTAAATGCAAAACATAAAACTAAACCTAGAACGATAATTTTTTTGTTCATATTTTCCCCCTAATTAACATATGTTAATACTTGGTTAGTATTTAAAATAATTGCTAAATATTAATTTTAAAAGTGGAAATCTTTCCAATATTTGTAATAAAATTGGAAATTCCACCATCTTACTTTTAGGTAATTTAATATTAAGAGGTTCAGACCATTCACTTTGTGTACCATTTATATCTTTTGCTTTAACTCTTATGCTGAAAGGACCCTTTTCACTCCATTTGTGTAGGGCATTTACTTTTTCTCCTGATTTGAAAGGCCCAAGCCACCCACTAGAGTTCCCATCATCCCAGTCAAATAGCAAATATATGTCATCGTTATCTGGATCTATTGAAGAACTTGCATATTTGTAGTATTTATCAGGTTTAATCCGTTTTGAACCTGAAGGTTTAATAGGTTTTGAAGGAGGGGTACTTGGGGATCCTTGGTCTACTTCAGGTAAAATTATGCATGATTGATGATCATTATCTATATACAATGTATTATTTGCAATGTTGTACGTTTCATTATCATTTATTGAATCTTTTGTATTCGGATTTGCTAAAAATCGTGGGTAATTTGAGGAAGATTTTACCAGATTCCATGAACTCCCATTGATCTACACCATTTCTATTTCTCATTCGAAGTATTCCATCGGTAATAAGCATTGATCTTCCATCTGGATAAACATCTGAAAGTTTTACTGTAAAATCTGTATCAGGACAATCAGATGAAACAAAGAGTCTTGCTTTTATTGGACCAGTTGCCTCATATGGTTCAGAAAGGGTTTGACTGGTAAAAATTAAAACATCATCTCTATTTTCAATAGGCCTTTGGTCATAAGGTCCTGGAGGCATTTCAAGATTCTGTCCGCCTAATGTTGGTACCGGATTTGTTGGATCATAAAAATATGATATAGGGTCATAATTAACTTGGATATTTCTACTTAAAATACCATTTTCATGAAAATACCACGGAACGTATTCTGCTTTAATTGGCCAATCATCTGCAACACGCCATTCATTACCCGGTGCATCAATAATATCCACATCCCCCATAACATAATATTTTACTGCAGGTAATTCATCAAAATTATTGTTTTTATCCATTGTATATTTTTCAGCCATAGCCAAAAATAAAAGTACAAGTTCTACAACAATCATAGAATTTTCTGGATATTTTAATTTCCCTTGTTCATATCGGATATATCCTTCATGAGTCCATGGGCCAATTATTAATTTTGATTTTCCTTTTGCTCCATCTCCTGAAAGATGTTGATAAACATGAAAGCCATCCGTTATCCCTTGTAGAAAGATGTCATACCACCCACCCATGTGAATGGCCGGAACATTAATATTTTCCCAGTTGTCATCAAGTGAAACATTTGTCCAATATTCAAGTGTATAATTTTCATTGTTAAAAATATCCTCCAATAGATAGGATGCATCATTGCCCTCTAACCATTTTTCAACTAGTTGTTTTCTAAATTCTCCACCTTGATAAACAGCATGTTTATGAAGATTTGGTGTAGCAACCATTACTCCTTGACAGGCAAGTTCAGGTGGATTTGATCCAGCAGTTAAATATTGAGTTATACCAAGAGCTGAAGGTCCAACAGTGGCAACTTTACCATTTGACCAATCTCGAGAAGCAATCCAAGCAAGTGAATCAGGGCCATCGGTCTGACATTTTCTAAAACCCTGATAGGTTCCTTCAGAGGCATGGGTACCTCTAATGTCTTGAATAACTGCAGGCCATCCAACAAGAGCTAGTAAAATTCCAAGCTCATATAAATCATCTTTGTCATAAGGTGTTCTTAAAAATATAGTTCCATGTGGCATTTCACACAATAATGGTAAATAAACATCTGTTGCAAGATGAATACCATCTCGCATCTTTACATTGTATGTCCTTTTAATAATACCATAATTACTGTAATCATCAATATTTTCTAAACCCTTTTTTATTAGCTCTATAAAAGCATCATGATAACTATTTTCATTGCATTGGTCTTTTGATTTTTCTAAATTAATAACATTTGTTGAAGTTGATACTGATATAGTTGATATTAATATCATTGAAATTATTGCTATTTGTATATATTTCTTCATAAAATAACTCTCCCTTTTACAGATTAATGATATGTATTATGCGTTTAAAATTTTATCTATCTTATAAATTTGCAAAGTTTAATATTAATTTCTTATTTCTCACTTCAGGGTGAAATAAAACTCCATAAAAAGGTTTCTTTTTATGTTTTATTGCCTGAGGGCATTTTTTAGATTCAGCGTATGTTTTAAATTCCTTTGAAAAAGCACAATAATTGTGTAACTCATAAACCTCTAATTTGTTTTTAAATCCAAGAAATTCTCCTTTAAAAGATATTTCATTTAAACCAATTTCTTGTTGTTTATTTAATTTGCCATCATAAATCAAACCTAAAATATGCATTCCACCACAAATTCCAAGAATTGGATTATTATAGTTCTTAATCCATTTGAATTTGTCAATATCTTCTAAAAATTCATTATCTTTTAAACTAGTTCCAGAAATAATAATTTTATTTGCTTTTTTAATTATATCTTCATTTAGTTTTTCATAATCAACTGTTTTAAAATCTATTTTATTATTTCTTAAAACATCTTCTATGGGTTTTACAAACTCAAAATAATGAAATTTTTTATTTATAATTTTAATTATCAATATCATTTTACCTTAATTTCCATTCTCCAGGAATAATTTTTTCCGTAAATTTCTTTTTCAATAATTTTACACTTTCTAGAAAATAATGGACAATATAAAACAAATGATTCATATTCTCCACCTTCCCCAGAGGGATTAATTCTATATTTATCATAAAATATTGAAATATCTTTTATGAATTTTTCATCTATTTCTTTACCTAACCAAGATTTATCTAAGGGATATGCAAAAATACCTGTGATTATAATTTTAAAATCATTTTTAATCAAATCCTTTAAAAGTTCAATTTGGTCTTTTTGCCATAAAGGATTAAAACAGTCTAAATCAAGAGCATTACATATCTTTTGTATTCTTGATGCTTGATATGCAGATTCTACTGTTCCAGTAATAATTGCATCAATTCTGTATTTTCTTTTTACGTTTCTTATAACAGTCTCAAGGTCCTTAAGTTCCTTTTCTTTTTCCCCTTTTGTTTTTTGAATTTCTAGAGGAATTTTCATTACTTCAGATTGTTTTTTAACCCATGAAATTGATGGAGTATGAAACATGTAACTATCAGGATTTTCTGAAAAAATAGAAATTAAACAAGATAAATCATAACCTTGTTTTTTTACTAAATATGCAGCATAAGTTGAATCTTTGCCACCAGAAAAAAGTACTGCACATTTCATCTAATATAGAAAGGTACTGTAGTTTTTAAGGATTAAGGTTTATTTTTTTTAATTTTTTAATAACAGTAAAATATGTTCAATAATTTGAAAGACATTGAGATTTGCAGTTTTTGGTCTTCCTTTTCTCTCCAATAAATGAAATATAAAGGTCTGATCATCAATTATATCCATTTCAAAATTTATATTTATAAAATTTTCTTTTTCAATATATATTTCATACTCACTATTGATTTCAAGGGTTAATACGCATTTACCATCTTCATCAGTAACTTCTGATTCATTCCCAGCTCCACCATAAGCGCTAACAAGAACACCCTCAATTGGATCGCAACCACAACCTTCTCCAGCTAATATGTAAAAGGTAATTTCTGCATCAAATAATAATGGTTCGTATTCTTTCTGATTTTCTTTTATAATCTCAGCATTTGCAATTAATCCTACAACTGTTGATGTTAGCATTAAAAATATCATAAAAACAGCTATATTTTTTTTATCTATCATAATTTCACCTCATCTTTAACAATTGTTAATAACCTTAATACTACTTATATTTTATTTATAATATAGGTATATTATATGTTTACTATAGTTAATTTATTATACATATTAAATAGTAATAACATTTATATAACACACTAACATATAGTAAGTTAACGTGTGTTAATAAGGGGGTAAAAAATGAGAAAATTATTACCATTTATTGTGGTAGGAATTTTGGTCCTTAGTGGACTTGGAGCTGTTAGTGGATCTGAAAGTAACGAAGAAAGTTTTGTGTCTGAGAAAATATTTTTTTCCCAACCTACTATCTTAGAAAAAGAAGATTATGTTTACTTAGAATCAACTGATGCAACTGTTTATTCTGGTGAGCAAGATAAACCTGCATTACCTGTTATTACCAAAGTATACACATTTCCGTTTGGTACAAGAATAGATAGTGTTGATGTAACATTTTCTGATTTTACAGAGATAGAAATGTCTAAACCTATTGAACCATCACCAGAGATTCTTGTGATATCAACTATGGTTTCACATAATGTCGAAAAATCAGAAGAAATATTGACATATTCAGATATTGAGGTGTATCCTGAAGAACGTTTTGGCTATAGAGCTGCTTCAGGATTAAAGGGAGAAGAAAATGTTCTTTATGTAACTGTTTCTTTATATCCTGATCAATATTTCCCACAAGAAAATATTGTTTCTCATGCAAAAAATGCAGAAATTGATATCAAATATACAATTCCTGAAACTCCAGTTACATTTCCAGATACTTATGATCTTTTAATAATTGCACCAGAATCTTTCCGATCAGCACTACAACCATTAGTAGATCACAAAAACAACCTAAATCCACCAGTTAGTACAATTCTTGTAGATCTTGAAGATATTCCTTCAGGTGTTGGTGTTGACCAGCAAGAGGATATTAAATATTATATTAGAGACGCAAAGGAAAACTGGGGAATTACATATCTTATGTTAGTTGGAGCAGGTCTTGAAGGTCAAGAGATATTTCCGGTAAGATACGCCTGGATACCATCCCAAGGTCATGAGGATAACTTTCCAAGTGATCTATATTATGCAGATTTTTATAATTCAACAGGTGGTTTTTCAAATTGGGATAAAGATGGAGATGGAAAATATGCAGAATGGAATATAGATATTCCAAATGTTGATGGTCTACCAGATGTATATCTTGGTAAAGTCCCTGCAAACAATGCAGAAGAAGTTACTACTTTTGTCAACAAAGTAATAGACTATAAGGCACATAATAAGATGACAAATAGAATCTTCCAAATGGGTGGCGATTCATTTATTGGTGATCCAATTTATGAAGGAGAATATGCAAACAGAAAAGTTATGACAAAACTTCCAGGTTACACACCAATACGACTATGGGCATCACATCCTAATCCAGATTATGATACAATGGAACTTACAAAACAAAATATTAGAAAGGGATTTATGAGTGCTGTTGACTTTGTTGACTGGTCAGGTCATGGAAATCCTGCTGCTTGGGCAACTCATCCACCAAATGATGATAGCAGATGGATACCATCAGGTACACTCATTTCAAAAACTAATGCATGGGTTCATGTTGACTTTGATCTTTTTTTAATACTAAATAGTAAAAAATATCCAGTAGCAGTTTACAACTCTTGTTCAAATAACAAATATACAAAAGATGAACAATGTATAGGTTGGAAAACAATCTATAAGAAAAATGGCGGTGGCATTGCAACATATGCAGCAGCAGGTATCGGATATGGTTCACAGGGAACTTCCGAAACTGAAAGAGTTATGGGATGGATGGAAGTAAACGTGTTTGACGAGTTATTCACAAATAAGATCCTTGGACAAGCATGGGGCAACTGTATATCAGAATATTATACAACATTTGAATCTAATTTGTACCAATCTGACTGGAAGACAATGCTTGAGTTTTCAATGTTTGGAGATCCAACATTGGTAGTTGAAAACGGTGACAATCCAAAAAGTGTGCAAGAATATAAACCATTATTCGAGATTTTATTGGAAAGACTAGTTAACTATTTTCCATTTTTTTCAAGAATAATAGCCCTGATCCAAGCAAGGCTAGGATAAACAAAATATAAAAAATCTTTTTTTTTTTTATTTCAAATATATTTTAACATATTCATCCATTTGTTTTTTTTATGAATAAACCAATTTCAACAATTGATGAATATTTAGAAGTTTTACCTGATGATATAAAAAAAGAATTGCAGAGGATTAGAGATATTATTTTAAAAACAGTTCCTGGAATCAAAGAGAGAATTTCCTATAAAATATGTATTTTTTCATTAAAAAAGGACCTTGTGGGTTTTGCATCACAAAAAAACCATTGCTCATTTTATGTAATGAGTCCAAAACTTGTAATAAAAATGAAAACTGATCTGAATGATTTAAAAGTATCAGGTGCAACAATCCATTTTACACCAAATGAACCTATACCTGGGCCAATAATAAAAAAGATTTTAAAAGAGAGAATAAAAGAATTGTAAGAAGGCAAATAATATTCTATAATTTTGAATTTAACATATATTTTTTAATTTCTTTTATGCTTTCTTCAATTCTTTTTTCCGCTTCTTTTTTTAAAATAGGTTCAAAAAGTTCACTATTTCCAGTTGAATCTATTCCTGATACAACATACTTTCCATTTTTTTTATAAATTGAGGCCTGATTTTTATATGCTCTATTATAATGAAGAATTGCACCTAAAAAAGTCCAACCATTTTTTTGCATCTTTTTATCAAGATCGTTAACATTAATTTTTTTTGTCATAAAAATCATATTCTTTAAATTTTTTCCAAATCTTCTTCAGTAAAAAATTTTAATTCCCTCCCATCTGGAAGTATTGCTATTTTAATTTTTTGTCCTGTATTTGGATCAACTTCTTCTTTAAATATTGTTCCATCAGGAAATTTCATTTTCACCCTTTTTTATTTCATAATAACTTAATATTTTAAATAATATACGAATTTTAAATAATGCAATTGAATATGCACATGCATATGCAGGTGCATATTCTTAAAAAAAGGAATAATTTTATAAACTAAGATTTACATCACCTAATTGGAAGGGATGCAGGAAAACAATGAATTAAAATCATCTATAGACATAAAAAAACCTATGTCTATTAGAGCTCTTAGAAGGAGTAATATTAGAAAAAAAATTACAAAATATTTATTTGACATAAGTCCAAATAGTAGCTATATTTCAGAAATTGCATATAATGTAAAAACCACACCAACAAATGTTATTGGTGCATTAAGGGGGATGGGAAATAGATACAAAGAAGAAGAATCACTGATTAATTTAAATATTGTTGAAGAGATTAAAAGTGGATCTAATATTAAACTTTATAGTTTAACTCCATTTGGAAAAGAAATAATGGAATCTTTTAAAAATGAAAGATGAGATATTTTTATAAAAACTCTTTATAATTTTCCTTTAAAAAAAATGTTGGACCTGTTCTTCCCATAATTCTGCAGTTAAATAAAACTACCACTTTTTAACTGATCTTTCTACTAATTCATCTTGACTATAATATTTATTACCACAACTTGGGCATTTTATAGGGGATTCGCTTAAACTTCTCACCCATCTATGTCCACAGAATGGACAATTTTCCTTTTTCATAATAATGCCCTCTTTGTAAACAATATAAAAACGATAGTTTAAAAATATATCTATTCACATTTAAATATTATTTGATATTTTAATATATTGGAGAAATTGAATAATATTTTTTAATTATTATATTCCCATTTGAAAATTTCTTTTTTCAGATGTGGAGGCACTATTTTTCCTTTTTTTGTTTTATATCCTTCAACTGTTTTCCATCTAATCCCATAATCCCCAATTTTACTTTTTTTATATTTCATTTAATATTCTCCTTTCATATTTATTTTATATAACCTCTTTTACTAATTATTAATAAAATTATTGTGTAAAAATGTCAAAAAGTAAAAAGTAAAAAAACCGATTATTTAGACTCAATTTCAATATCTTCTTTTATATCTGCTAGACGTTTTGCAAGTTCCATTAAATGATTAATATCAATTTTTGCATTTATTACAAGTTTTGCTCCATCAGGAGATCCCCCACCATGCATACAACCTGGAACACCTGAACCAATAGT